>Ga0228711_1001552_pt1 | contig 34067 bp, 35 predicted proteins | sample MedpolnodulmetaG_2_FD_177996 | JGI IMG/M metagenome (GOLD analysis project Ga0228711, IMG submission 177996) | Root nodule microbial communities from Medicago polymorpha collected in Santa Monica, California, United States - brown nodules | ecosystem: Host-associated > Plants > Roots > Nodule... | reverse complement strand
GAACCGCCGGGTCACCGGTTTTTACCGGTTCTGACCGAGCCGCACCGGTTTTCACCGGGCTAACTGCACAACCAATCCAAAACTTAGACCGAACCGGTCAGGGGTCCGGTTCCTGGTTCAACCGGTCGGACCGGCCGGTCCGGTCCGAGTTTTAAAACTATGCTTTAAACTATAGAAAACTAGCATGCGTTAAGATGGACATAATGTCTGTTTGTTCGTTTATTTACTTCTATAACAATATATAAAGATGATATACTCTTTTATGTTAGATTTTTTTTTTCTTTCATTTTTACTATTCATTTAAACTAATTTATCATTTTTATAATATTATCTAAGTTATCAATTAAAAAATTAGTTAAATTTTCAATAAAATAAGAACAATTCACAAGAGAGACGGAATCACACATAATGAAGAATATTCTTTTAAGTATGAGGCAGCTTCTGGCTAGGCTATCAGTCTTCCAAAGTAGGCATGGCAATGGAGCGGGGTGGGGACGAGTATTGCCACCCCCATCTCCAATGGATTCGGGTATTCCCGCCCCATCCCCGTCCCCAATGAGATTCTAATTCAATGCATTCGAAAATCATCAGCGGCTTGAACAGTATAACAAGGGATAAAATGGATGAATGTTCTAACTTCTAAGACTTTATTTATTTATTTATTTGATTTTTTCTTATATATAGCAGCACTGTTTGAATAAATCTCTTCTGCACTAGTATTTCCATCATATAACATTAGTCACAAAAAGTCATATCAACCAAACACTAATACAGATGTGTTGTTGTTCGTGTGTTTGTAGGTGTTACAAATCTCATTCCATTGATTCCACCAAACTTTAAAATTAACAAAAATATTGATAGTGTTCGCAAAACTTTGGTCAATTATAACATATATAAATTCAAGACATTCCATTATCTCATGGCTATGAACATAACAAACAGCATCAAACATAACAAAAAACAAAATAAAACAAAATCCAAAAAAAAATTAAGCATAAATCATTAAGAAAAACACCTGAAGATGATGGTGATAGAGAGAGACCGATGGTGTGAGATGTCCAAGAAGAAGAGAGAAAACTCGAGTGAGTGCCGTCGTTTGACAGACACATGTGGTGAAATGGTTTTTAGGGTTTGAGCTTCTATTTATATAAGAGGTAATAAAGGGGTAAAAAGGTAATTTTCTACATTCGGGTAGGGTTTGAGTATGAGTTTGGGTTTGGGTTTGGGATGCGTACCTATATCCCCGTTACTCGTCCCGTACCCGCGTTTTGAAACCGGGGAAAACCCAAACCCAGTCAAATCGGGGTTGGTTTGGGCAGGTACCCACATGCACGGGTATTGTTGCCATGCCTTTTCCAAAGCCTGAATTTTTTTATATCCGAAATGTTGATATTAATTTGCAGAATAATATCACAGCGATCCTAAGAGTTCATGCAATTCTTGGTACTGGCAAATATCTTGGGTTACTGTTAATGGTTGATAGGAGTAAGAAAGCAACTTTTAGTTTTATCAAAGACAGGGTGTGGCAAAAGATTAATTCCTGGAGCAGCAAATTTTTGTTGGAAGCGGGAAGAGAGGGGATGATAAAATATGCGTTGCAAACAATCTCTTCATATGTCATGAGTGTGTTCTTGCTCTCTACCATGCTTATTGATGTAATTGAAAAAAAAATGATAAATGGCTTCCGATGGAGGCATGGAAGCAGGAGTAATAAAGGAATTCATTGGTTATCATGGTGATGAAGAACTCAAATCATATATGAATAAAAAGATAAATAAAAATTTGGAATTGGAGAAAAGAGATGGTAAAGAAGACGTCACATTCACCGCTTATCCTAGAAGAAATGCTAAGTCAAGAGGAATTGCCACAATGACAAGGAAGTCATTTATAAGATTTGATATACTAGTTCTAATCCAAGAACTCAGAAAACTCTCACTCAAAATACACATAGTGTAGTTTTTATCAAAACTCAAGTCCCTTTTATTCATGAAATCGTCCCCGATATATAGGAAAAGCTAGACAGATTACAAAATACTCAGAACTTAATGAGTAAATTACATTCCCCTCCCTCAAAGATGCTTAAATTACACTTCCCTCCCCTCTTATTCAAAATATATTAGAAAATATTTCACTCCACTCCCTTGAGAGAAGCTTGAATTACACCCCCTCCCCTCTTATGTTAAAATCTACATTTTAGTCCCTCAATAATTTTTTTTATTTCTAATAGTCTAACACACTTCAAAGAAAAAATAGCATTGCAGGTTCATTTTTATATAATCAAATTTTGATACATATCTTTCTCTATTTTTTATTCACAATTTCATTAACATATTGTTTTAAACCATATTATAAAATATGAAACAACCCAAAATAAAATTAAAATATGTGAAAAAATTACTAAAGTCGATTAAGTATGGTTATTTGAAAGTGAATTTTATACTCATTATAAAATTAATAACAAAATATTTAAATTTAATTGTCATTGACATTTAGATTATAAAGAAACGAATTTGTATTTTTTAAATGGTGATTCAAAATTAATATATATTATAAAAATATTTATTTAAGTTAAAATAGATTAAAATGTAGTTCATATTTAATTATTGAGGGAGGGGTTTTTGTAATTCAAGCATCTTATAGGGGCAGGGAGTATAAATTTTACTTTTCAAGGGAGGCGAGTGTATATTTTAACATAAGAGAAGATGGAAGGGTAATTCAAGCATCTTTGAAGGAAGGGGAGTGTAATTTACTCCAACTTAATACATTTATGCCTCGTAAAGAAAATAAAATAAAATAGCATTTATCTAAACGACATTAAGACCTAACAAATATGAAAGGAAGACTTTTAATTCCCAAATGAGTTATGTAGAAATTTTTCTCCTTGTGTTTCTATGGCATAATCATATTTCCATAGCTCATAATTGTTTTCCACTTGTTGAGAAAATTCTTTTTCTTTCTCTTGGTTCCCTCCATGACTTAAAAATAAAGGTTAGGAGATTGAAAACTATGACTAGAATTCCAACACTAATCACACATATCAACTTAGATGTAGGTACTGGTGTCATAGAAGACCAAAACTTTCCAATATATTTCTCTTTATTTTCCTTCTCATTCACTTTTTTCTCTTCATTTTACTCTACTTCTTTTTCATCACATTCTTTTGTCTTTTCTCTTTCCTTCTCACATTCTTTCTCAAGTGCTTCTTTTACAATTAGTTTCTCTACTTTTTTTTAACATTTCTTTTAAGCTCTCTATAATCATTTTGGATTTGCAGGAGTTTTTCCTCAAATGTTTTAAAAATTGAAGCAATCCCTCTTACAATCCTTTGGTTTCTTCTCTTCTCGCTCTCATTTTTAAGATTTGATCTTGACCCACCTTTTTTTTTGTTGAGGGAAACATGTTTATAGCATTTCATTGATAATAAGAGTTTCAATACAATTAGGTATATCAAAATAAACAGCGGGGCTAGCTCATAACGTGACTTCTCTTGCAAGAGCATGAGCAACCTCGTTGGCTTGTCACCTAACAAACTCCACCCTCGAGTTAGAAAAGAAAGAAGTAAACAAAGAACGATAAGATGAAATAATGCAACCAAATTCGGACGTGTCGTTCCTAGTAGAAAGAAAAGCATCAGATGTCAGCTTAGAAATCCGTTTCAAAATCCACACTATCAAACTACATGTCACTCAGCCATTGCAAAGCCGAATGCAAACCAAGAACTTCACCCACATCAATCGAAACTAGATAAGGATAAGTAACTGTCTTGGCCAGAACAAAGATACCATGAATCACGAACACAAATACCAATACCTATACGGTTAAGAGGAGAAGAGAAGGCAATGCCGATACTACATTTGTATCTCCCCGGCATAGGGTGCTCCCACCTTTTTAAATCATGTGAAAACGAAGTGGAAGCCCCCCCATCAAGAGGTGGTGATGGCTGATGTTGACTACATGATGCAAGAACTGCAGGGGTGTTAGCCAACTGCCAATCAACGACCATGTTCCTAGCACGTTCCATAACCATATCACTGGTTTCCGTAACATCATCCCAAACTCTAATATTACGGTGTTTCCAAATGCTTCAAAGCACCGTTGCCAAACATTGGGTCAGATCAACAAACAAATTTTCTCACTACGAAAAAATAGCATCCGTAGTCGAAGCAGTATTCGATAGAGCATGCTGAATAAAACCCCAAATAGCGGTCCTATTCCAAACCTTGATAGCAAAAGGTCAAGCAAAAAATATGTGAGTAAAATCTTCATGATCCGATGCACAACTAGCGCAACTAGTCGGGAAGACAACACCTTTGTCTAGAAGACAAACCCGAGTCGGTAAGCAGCCCGGACACATGTGCCATACTAAGTTCTTGACCTTCGGCGGGACTTTGAGATTCGAAATCCCAGACCAATACCCCAGGCGCCAAAGGTAAGAGGAATCAATTAACTCAGTTACACATAACCTGTAAGCACTACGAACAAAATATCAACCATACCGTTCTGCTTTCCAAATAATTCTATCCTTGTCAACCTGAGGAATGAGTGGCATATGGAGGATTTTATATGCGATATCAACACTAAACACCTGTCTAACCACCTGTTCATTCCAACTTTTGTCATACAGATTCATCAAACTATTGATGGTAAAATTTTGAACAAAATGAGCACCTGGAATATCACTAGTGATGCACTCCCCATTAGGTAACCATGGTTCATTTAGAATAGTAATGGACGCACCTGAACCTATACTCCACCCAGCACCACCACGAACAAGGAACCAAGCACGCATGATACTACGCCAGACGTAACTAGGATTATGGCCAATTTGAGCCGTGAGATAGAAGCCAGAAGGAAAGTAGCGTGCTTTGAAAATGCGAGCGACCAGATAGTCCAGTTCTGTGATAAACTTCCAACCCTATTTCCCTAATATAGCTAAATTAAAAGCATTGAGGTCTTTGAAGCCTATACCTCCATGAATCTTTGGTGCGGATAGCTTCTCCCAGTTCATCCAGTGAATACCCCTTTGTGTAGTTCTACCACGACCCACCAAAATGAATTCATCATCTTCTCGATTGAGTTAATCAAAGTGGTTGGTAACTGAAATATGCTCATCACATATGATGGAATAGCCTGCAAAACAAATTTTATCATAACCTCACGTCCTGCTTTAGAAAGACATTTACCACTCCATGAATTAATTTTCTGCTAGACACAATCTTTAATATAGGAAAACGTTGCATTGCGGTCTCGACCTATCATAGAAGGTAAACCCAGATACTTACCTGTACCCAAAACTACCTGAACTCCAAGAATATTAGTAAATGTCTGTTTGAGAGGATCATTGACATTACGACTACAATAAGTTAGGTAAGCTAATAGCCTGCTAGAAGCCGACTCATAGGTAGAGAGAATATTTTTCATAACATTTGCTTGGCCCTCACCAGCGTTGAAAAAAAGAAACAATCGTCAGCGAATAAAAGATGGGAGACAAAAGGTTCTCTACGACAAATTTTTGTACCAGTAAGATCACCTCGTGTCTCAGCATCTCTAATTAGCAAAGATAAACCTTCTACGCAGATAAAAAACAAATACGGGGAAAGAGTATCCCTTGCCGAAGGTCGTGTCCCGATATAATAGGGCCAACTTGTTCACCGTTAACAAGTACAAAATGTTGGAACAAAATGTGTTTAACATTACCACCTTAAGTTTTGATGATAACAAGGTATTAAAATGTCAATTGGATATGCTAATATTTGTTCAAGTATACAGAATAAATTTTTATAAGTCTTAAATTCAAGTATTGGTTCTGGAAGAACAAAAGAGAGCAATGAAATTTGCAAAGGAAACTTATGTTGCAAGACAAAGTCTGAAGACAGTCAGAATCCGACTGCCAAAAGCTGACGTCATCAAGCGTCTGAAGAACATCAGAGTCTAAAGTTCATCAGAGTCTGAAGTCAAAGCTGCAGTTAGTTAAAGTTTGTTATTCTGAAGACACAAGATTGCAAAAGGAATAGAAGCTTAGAGCAACGACTATTTCTGAGGAATTAGAAGACATTGGATGCTTATCCACTGAACAACGCAGAAAAAGGAAATAGTACAATTGTACAACCACTACTCCACTACCTTGTCTGGAATAGTACTGCTACAACTGTGTCTACACTGGTTGTTCTCCAAACAAGGAATGAATTTCAAATTGTTCCCTCCTAGGACAATGACCAAATTAAGCAACAGGTCATTGGTGATGATTAAGCTTCAACAACGACTCATTTGATGTGCTGGCAATCATCAACGTATCTCTCACACCTCTATATAAAGAAGTGAAGACTTGAAGATTGGGTTATTCGTTTTTTCCGAATAGAATAGTCTAGACCACCAGCAGCCATTTCGACTAATTCGTGTTCAGGCACTTGGGTAAAACATCTAGGTTTGAGAAGTCTGAACCTATTCAAATAATCATCAATAGATTCTTCCATTTTACGTCAAACAGTTGCCAATTCTTTGAGACTAATCTTAGATTGCCCCATGTAGAATTGTTCATGGAAAGCCTTCTCTAATTGACTCCAAGTAAAAATAGACCCTGGAGGCAAAGTTGTATACAAAGTAAAGGCATTCTTTGTCAATGAACTTGGAAAATACTTCATTCTCAAGTTCTCATTATTTGCTATGTCACCTGCCTCTATCAAGTAACGAGAAATATGTTCGACAGTGGATTCATTAGTTTCTCCAACAAATTTGGTGAATTTAGGGATTTTCCATCCCCTGGGTAATTCTTCCATTGTCACATACTCAGACAAAGGTGACACAAAATTAGATCTATGTAGACCCAAATTGAAACCATTTTGAGTGAAAAGGGTTTCGACTACGTTGGCAATATTATTTTTCCCCTCCAGATTAATTTGTTGGGCTTGCCTAATTATTTGATCAGGATCTTGGTTCCTTTCAACCAAGATTGGAACTCTTTCCTGCACCCTTGGCACTTTTGGTTCGACCACAGGTTGAGGTATTGGATTGACAAGATTTCCATCATTAGAACTATTTACAGGTACTTCAACAGGCCTAGGATTTTGAACTTGAGGTGTTTGCACATTTCGCCTAGGAGGAGCGCCAAAGAAATCAGCAATTCACCCCATTTGGTCTGACAGTGCTAAATAACTATTATGGGTATCCCTAATTAAGGGGTTAAACACAGTTCCAATTTGTTGGGTCAACATATTGACCATTTCATGGTTACAATCCTCCATTTGCTGCCTTAAAGCAACCAAGGAAGCATTGGTCAATAATTGTTGAGGATTCGAATTAGGAACACTTGGCCCAGGATAAATAAACTGAGGGTGAACCATATTCAAATTCTCTGAAACATTAGATGGATTACTATGGAGGCCTACCATAAAGGATGGAGGCATTAAATATGGTTGGTTCCTAAGATTTGATGGATTAAAGGACCATGGATTTTGAACTAACGGATTACCAAATTTCGCGCTAGATTGTGTAACCGCTGCAATCGTTGAAGTTGTAACGAGAATAGTTGATGATATATAGTAGAAATTGTTGCCCCCACCATTTCATCAACATTTGCGCCATGAGATGGCGTCGTTTGTGGACTTTGTTGTGGAATTACATTTAATGATGTATTTTCCATCGATGCCCTAGTTGGGCTTGATGGTGGATCATTACTGCGAGTCGAACATACCATTTCTGGAAGTTTTTTTTATTCCTCAAGAATATACACAACAAAAATCACAAATTTGGAAAAACAGAAACAAATTTTCAAGAAAATTTAAACAAAAGCACAAACTGTCCCACTGGGCGTGCCAATTTGTTTACCCTGGATTTTGGTAAACTACTGAATTGATTTAAAACATGTGCGAGCGAGATCAACCAACAAATCTCAAGACATTTTGTGCTTGATTGTTTTCCAGAAAATTATGGTTGTTCTTGGTTATAAGTAGCGAACTATGAATATACCCGTCGAAATCCAGACACAGGCTAAGACCTGTCGAGATTATCTTCAAGGGATCGATATGAAAGCTTAAAAGTAAAGAGTAAAACGAAAAAAGAGTTTAAGATTTAAACTAGAATTGCATTAAATTGAAAGTAAAGTGGTACACAGATTCATACATTAGGACTTGTTGCTCGTTTCTCCTTGTGCGGGCGGATTGTTTGAGCGTAAGTTTTCAGTAGGATTGAATTGTAACCCGTTTTCCATTGAGGAAAATGCTACTTATACTAAGTAACTACCTACAGACACGTTTGAAACGTAACTACTAATAACTACTACAGACATATTTGAATTTCAAATAACGCCTATTTGACGAGAAACCGCTACCCAACTCCCCCTTTCGATGCCAATCTTCCTTCGACATCTTCTTCACTATCGAACCATCATCTCGACCAACACATCTTCTGGAATCCACTTCGGCAATCGAACTTGAGAATCAAACTTGATTCATTCTCTTTAAAATTTAAGTCAAACTTCATTGACCACATTTATTATAGCCTGTCGAAAATACAGGCTAACAGGACTAAAAATGATTTCGTGCATTTTTATATGTTTACTTCCACATTCTAAACGTGCTCTAGATCTCATCACACATGACAAGCTTACTCTGCACAAAAATCATGGAGGAATGGGCTGGAGAAAATGGCACACTGGTCACCGTCATTGTTACAGTGATTCACCCCTATTGATGTTGGTAGTGGGTACAATTCAATATCCAAATATATGACGGATTTCAATAATTTTTCTAATTGTAAATTAATACATATTGGGATGATCCAACACAAATTTTTTTATTTAAAAATGTACCTAAACAGGTGAAGCATTACATAAAACATCAACAACTTGACCACCAAATACACTACCATTTGATGGTCAAGTTGCTGATGTTTTGATTAATGCTTCCTCTGTTTAGGTACATTAAAAAAAAATTGCTGGATCATTCCAACATGTATTAATTTACAATTAGAAAAATTATCCAAATCCATCATATATTTGGATATTAAATTGTACCCTACACTAAAATATTTATCCTAGCTCTACTTTGGTTCATCATATATTGTACCATGAATTTTTTTTTTAAACCATCCAAAAGGACCACATAAGAATACCACCATTTACACACTACCATATCAATTCATTCAAAATTCTGAAACTACCATACTGTGATCACCAACATTTCAAGTCAATTCAAGTCATAATAAAAAACACACCCCTAATTAAAATAAACAGCACCACACGACAACAAAAGCAAAGAACTCATTCTTTGGCAGTTTTATTGATCAAGGACTTGTGAATGTTAGGAATGACACCACCACCAGCAATTGTTCCCTTGATAAGGGTATCAAGTTCCTCATCTCCCCTAATAGCCAGCTGCAAATGCCTTGGTGTGATCCTCTTCACCTTCAAATCATTGCTTGCATTACCAGCCAGTTCAAGAACTTCTGCAGTCAGATACTCCAAAATTGATGCCAGATAAACTGCAGCTGTTGCTCCCACACGTCCATTAGCTTGGACTCTTTGCTTCAGCTGTCTGTGGATCCTACCCACAGGAAAATGGATTCCAGCACGAGAAGAACGAGAAGTGGGTTTCTTGTTGTCTTTGTCTTTGTTAGCCACAATTGTTTTTGCTGCAACGAGTCCCGTTCCTTCTTTTCCTGCCATTGCTTAATCACCTTGGAATCGAGAGAGAGAAAAGAGAGACAAAAGAGTGAGAGTGTGAAATTCAATTGTACCATGAATTAAACATAAGAAAAATTTAACTCATGTATTTAGGTATAAAATTTAAACTAGTTAACTTAACTAGACACAATTATGCACAATCACAATACTCGAATAAATAAAAACGAGAGACTAAATATTATAACACATCACTTGAATAATTAAAATTATAATAAACAAAGGGGCTTTCTTATTGTAAACGGGGGGAACAATGGGAGATCCAAAATGATTGAATAAAAATTTTGATGAACAAAATCACAAAAAATAGATGCTTGAGAGAGATCAAAAGGCGAATTAAGCATATTTAAAATATTGAGTTGATATTAGAGTTTCACCCCTCAAAAATCTTTTAAATTTTTGGTATGTCTCAGGGATTTAACTTCCCCCCATGTTTCTTTATGTTAAACATGTGCAAGTAGAGGTTAATTTCAACAGAAAATGCCTTAAACTAACCCATAATATACCGAAGACATTTCGATCTCAACTATTGTCAAAACAAGCTTTCATGGTCAACATTTTTTTTTTTAAGAAAAGCTTTCATAGTCAACATATTGTCTTTAGGTCAAAATACATGCCTCAGAATACTCAATTAATTTGGCTTATAAATCACCAATAAATTACTACAACCATATATTAACATTCAATCATAAGATCGAATATAAAAACATTTTTTACAAAACAGAATAATGAATCCACAAAAATCTAATCTATCTTGCATGATCAACGTTTAAAGGAGTAAATCAAAATAAATGCATACCTTGTGTTTCAGAAATTTCACGATTTGGGTAATGGTCGATAATGAACGTCACTTCACACAAAGAACGAATCTATGATATTCAAGTAAAACAAATTCAAGACTTAGTTAATGTAAACATTTGATAAACGAAAAATATAATGAAAACTAAATCAAGATTGGCTTACAGGCGATTGATGTGCGAGAAACAATCCAGAAAACGGCGGATAAGTATCAAAGAGTGAAAATAACATCAAATATATAGGTCTCTAAGACCTAGAAAAAATGTAAAATGTAAAATTACCCATGGGCCATCTTGTGTTCGCTCCTAAACAAACGACTTGGGCTAACTTATGTGAGCTTAAGATCATGGGCAAAAACTTTTCCCACCCCCCAAAATCACTTTGAATTTACACATTCAAAAAATACATTTTTTTTGTCGTATGGATGTATACTTTTGGACAAATCATATCTTCTAGAAGTATTATTCTAGAGTTGCATTTCATTTTTTAGAGATGTAATTACTCTCAAAATTATGCCAGTTTGACCACCTAATTCACTTAATCTAGAATTCAATGAATTAGAATAGAGTTTGCATGTCCTAATCTATTTCATAATTATGTATAAAAAATGAAAACATGAATAGGGATGACAAAACATTGTTTCTAGTCGGCTGATCTGCTAAAAATGAGACAATGATGGGGCAAGACGAGGCGAGTTGGCCTCTGGGTTATATTAAGAAAAGCTCTACTCCTACACTTATTTTTATTTATAAGTCACAATTCGTCATCCAATTTTATTCTCCATAAAGTAAAGCGAAAAATTCATTTAATTTAATTAGTTTGGTTTCATGGTTTCGGCCTCATGTTTGTAACAATTTGCCATTTGATGATGTCATGAACTTTTTACTTTAGTTGTCTTGTTGACTTATTATAGATTTTAAGATGATGTAGCATGTATGTTTGAATGATAAATTTTATATTTTTAATGGAGTTATACATATTTTAGTTTCCTTAAATTGTCTTTATGTTTATTTTTAATTACACATTTTACATTGTGTGAATATTTTATTATATTAAAAAAAACATTGACGGCCCACCAAAAGAGGGCGATGTGATATTTTTAATCACACATCACTAGTTGTCTCGCCTCTTTTAAACAGGTTAATGGCGGGGCAAGCGAAATAGGGGGTTCAACCTTCTCAAAACTGGATTTAAAAAAACTAAAGACCAAAATCGAAAATGAGATAAAATAAAAGGATCAATGGATTAAAGGTTTTTTAATTTTATATTTATTCAAATTACTCTAACATCTATGATTTATCATCAACATCTTAAAAGAAAATACATTTCAAAGTTTATTCTTCATCCCCATTGTTGACATTTGACAGTCGTCAGATGAAGCATATCCAATGAGACTTTAATTTATTATTATATATGGAAATTATGAATATCGTTCGTCGGTTTTCGATCAATAATTTTAGCTAAAAAAAGTAATTAAAGAGTGACATATCCCACTAATATTGAAAGCACACGTAGAACATATTTTTCCCCCCGCTTAACCATTCCTTACTACATGCTTATTTTAGTGATATGAACTCAATTGATACAATCTCTTTAAAACAATTAAAGATAAAATGTTACCCATAAAATCTACCTGAATGCTCCCTTATAATAACTACTAGATCACGCACATGTGCTTTGCACATGTCGATGATGAGCACAAGATACGAACACAATAAATTAAAAGCACATTAAATATAATGAAATTGAAACTTCATTACAACATCACATGAGTAATAACAATAACATTAATTAACGAACATTATAGAACACTTCTTTGCAAACTACATTAGATGTAATTTACAACTGATGTAGTAATGAAGTTCAAGCATTGGCGGAAGCTTAAACCAATGACATAGTTTAAAATTAATAGCAGTTTTTATAATATGACTTATGTAAGAATACGCGATTAAGAATATAGTTACATGTTCGTTAACTAATTTTCGTGTACAAATCTCGGGTACAACATATGTTTAGATCAATGTAGTCTTTGGACTTAGCAAGAGTTGATAAAGTATGAGTTCAAGTGCAATGAAAGTAAAAAAAATAAATCAAGTAGTGTTGTAAAGAGAATATAACAATTACTTTATTTATAATATGTCATGACACCTGGTTTATAGCATGGGTAACACTTGGTTTGCTGCATGTATTCCTCCTGACACTGAGTTTGTTGCATGTATTACTCTTGAAATTGGGATGTATTTGGATGATGATGCCTATCAAAGCTAGTAAACGCCAATCAAATCATAAGATTTAGATGATGATGCCTATCAAAGCTAGTACGCGCCTATCAAAACATAAGATATGTATAACGATGTATATTAAAGCTAGTCCACACCTATCAAAACATAAGATTTGCATGATGATGCCTATTAAAGCTAGTGTACACGTATCAAAACATAAGATTTTCATGATGACGACTATCAAAGCTAATACATGTAACACCCTAACCCCAATTAGTATTTTCTAAATTAAAAATACAACTAATATTTAAACATACGAGGGTGTGACACATTCTCATCATTCAAAAGTACTTCAATTTAATTAAAAATAGTGCATCGGAAATAAGTTTAAAACATAGTCACATCATCTTAACAATTAAACTAAATTCTAACATGAATTACAAAATTAAATATGAAAAAGTAAAAAGAAACCCCAATCTACAGTGTTACAAAATCAGAGCATTACAAAACAAATCCCAACGACAAAAAAAGTTGACGAAAACGGCTCCACGCCATCCTCCAAGATTCACAGCTTCTAAGGTTCATCGTCTTAAATATCTTTCCCACATAAAGGTATAAACATCCAACAATTTTTTTTTGGATAAAGGCAAGAAGTAGATTAGACATCAAGGAGCACAGAGACATCCCAACGAAGTTGGCACCCCACTGAAACTCCTATGCTTTGTCGTCTACTTCATATATATTATTAAAAAAGGAAAAATATATGTACAAGAGGGGGAACTAGACCAAAACCCTCGAAACAATGCAAAGCGGAAAATAAAAAACAACCAAAATCTTAGGGAAAACGTAAATTAGGCAAGTCAATTCTATCCCTAAAGAAATCTAGAGACAACAATGGAGGTAACGTGTCAAACCAAACAGTGCCAGTCAAATCATGCCCAAGAGAAGCCATAAGGTCCTAACAACAGTTTCCTTCGCGATAAATATGAGAACATACATCATTAATACCAAGCCAAATACAATTATGCCAGTGGTTCCTGAGACGGAAAGGAATCAAGTCCGAATTTTTGAAAGCAAGCACCGCACTAGAGGAAATTTTGTAAACCTATCAATTCAACCCAAAGTTGTCGACGGTGTATAGAATTTGTGCTAGCATAAATATTCCAGCACCAGACACTGTGCATAATCAAACCGCACCATAAAATCACAATCCGCCCCCCATAGAGCCCAGAGGTTCGGTAACAGAGATCGTCATTTATTTGCATAATGATTAGTAATCCTACTATTCGGCCAAAACCATCGAGGAAATGAACTTAATGAGAGCATTGGCTCCGCCATAAACACCAAAGACGGGCCATGAACACGATACAATTCACTAAGAGCTATACGGGAGTCATGGTTACCAACTCCTCGGATATTCCAATGAATTATCTTCATTGATTATTAGGAAGAGGACCCTGAGAACGGGTTAAATATGTTGCCTTGGCTGCCTTTTTCTTTTGTGCCTTTGTCAGATTAGGAGGAGAGGGGACCTCTGTTGTAACACTATTCAAAAAAGAATCTTTCACCATTTCCATCTCTTTTTGTAACACCGGATCCACAGGATCATCCGGCCTAGCCATAATATTCTGTATATTAGGGAAACCAGAGACCAAAGTAAGGATTGGTTTAATATCATTACCCATAACCCGGGGATGGACAATTTCATCATAAACGTTCTGTAAAGGCATGCTAAAAGTGGTGGCCAAATTCATATTATTCTGCGGGGATGCGACTACTATTTTTTGTGTTACCTGAACCTCCTTATTCCCAAACGGAACATCATGTGCAGTTGAATGCGCCACCGAGGATATGACCAGAACCTTTTGTGCTACTGACTTCGTGACCTAAACTGTAACATCTTCCACTTCTTCCTGCTGAATTTCGTCAGTCAGAAGGGCATCATCTTGGGTCTCTTTAGGCTGATGTGTTTCAAAAGCGTTCGAAGAACCAACTCCATCCAGATTATCATCTGGTTTCCACTCATGTTTCTGTTTTTGCGAGTTAAGTGGCTTTTTTCCATTATCAACCAGATCTTCATTCTTGTCCGCTTTCCTCGGATGTAACCAATGGCAAGAAGTGACATGATGACCAATACTCTTGTAGTGTGTGCAAAACTCAAGTAAACGTTCATATTCAATAGCAACTGGAAACATAAATCCCTCTCTTTCCACCATCACTTCATAAAATATGTCCTTAGAGAGATCTAAATCAACCAATATCCTAGCATAATGACCAAACAGACGGTTCTTAGTAACATGATCAATGAGCAACGGAGTCCCGACTGCCTCTACTGTCTCATATAACGTTCTCTCCATCCAGTATTCTTGTGGTAGTTCCCATAAGCGAATCCAAACTTGAGCATGTGTCTGACGTAGTGTGTGGAGATTGAAGTCCTTCGTCCACTAAAATAATCTAAGCATTCCTAGCTTCAAATGGATATAGCCCACATCCCAAACTTTCACATATCATCCCGAGAGGCAAAATAAAATTCATAAAATCCTCTTCCTAATGAAAGAAGATGCCATGGACCAGTAACTTTCCATACTTTCTAAAGCTTTTCAAATATGTCCTTGGAAGAGTATGGTTTGTCGCCTTTGTTCAACATAATCCTACCACGAAGGTTAGTTTTACAAGCTTCCAACCCTCGAAAGTAAGCATCCTTTGTAATCTTCACTGACAATGTTTCCCCACGAATTAAAAGTGTTGGTAGAGGTTCAAAATAGGTAACCGTAGGGCCTCAGAGTGCCTGAGAAAATGTTGGCTTCTGAACGACCGCTTATGTGGGAGTGTTGTGCGCTACCATTGCAAGTGCCAACGGAGAATCAGATGTTGCAGTGAACGAAACCGAAGCCGTAACATATGTCGTCAACTCTGCATGCCAATCAAACATGGCGGAAGGGAAAAACTGCGACAACAAAGTGGAATTGAAAGAAAAAAAACCGTAATTCAATTCACTAGGAGGCCAAACATTGAAGCCTCTGGCTATAGTTTTGATGATGGTAACCTTTTTGTTTCTATATCTATGTTATTTAGATTAGATGTTGTTAGTCTAGCTTTTCCTTTTAGATTTTGTTTAAGCAACCTAGTAAAACAATTGGTATCTCTTCATATGTGTCTGTACTATGCATGAATTGATTCATCCTTGTCTGAATCGTCTCATTTAAGTCTTTGACTTGATAAGAATCGATTCGTGATGATTATTAATCGTTTCATGTTTGAATCATATCAATCATCTTTGAGTCATATCATTAAACTCTCTGACCCTCTCTGAATTGATTCAAACCAATCCTGAATCGATTCAGACCTTCATCTGGGCAGCTTGAATCGTTTCACTTATCATATGACTTGCATCAATCTTCATAGCCTCTCTTTGTGTTTGGGCTTATCTTTCTTGGTGTCTGAATCGATTCACTTGTTTAATGATTCGATTCACTAAGTTAATTTTATGTGAAAATTATGTCTTGTTCCTCTTCACTATATAAGCCAATTTTATTGAATCATTTGGAACTATTCTCTCTAGGTCTTAAACACTCATTGTTCATACATTCTTCAAGATTAAACGCTTTTTCTTAGAATCACTTTGTTCTTTGAGTCCATAGATTTTCTAGGGTGCTAGTAGGGATTGTAAGTTGGCTCTCTCAATAAGATTTATTGGGCTTAATCAAGGCTTCAAAGTGAAGTGAATAATCTCATTCCAACTCTAAAGGTCTTGGGGGTCTTTCTAACCGTTCTTGAAGTCGAATGGGATTCGTTTACTGGACGTAGCATCGAAGGCTTGAGTGAAGAGTTCGAAGCGGTACACAGGTAATCAAGGATTCGAAGATTCAAGGAGCACCAAATTCAAGGGTTGCTTGATGTTTGGGGGAGTGTTTTCATAGAGGTTGAAGAAATAGGTTTAATTTGAAAGAACTCTTGTAAACACATTGTAATCAACATTTGTTACTTAGTGGATGACCTTGGTGAAGGTGTACTTCATCAAGAAGAGTAGACATAGCTCTAGCGAGGACGAGAAAGAGCAGACTAATATAAAAATATCGGTGCTAACTCTCTTCCCTATCCTTTTTTCTTTTTACTATTGCATGTGATCAATTGAATAATTGTTAGGATAATTGCTTGTGTTGATTTAATTTGTTTTTCATTGAAAAATAATATAATTCATTGAATTAGGTATCAAATAATTTTCTTAGATCAATTGATTGCAAAATCTTTTTGATTCTTCAATTTCATATTTATTGTGTTTTTGATTTGATAGTTTAGTAATTTTGTTCATATAGGTTTGGTATGAAATTGTTATAAGTTTTGTACATTGTTCAAGGTTGATTAAAGTTTGATTGTATAATAAGATTTCTATCGTGAATCTCTCAGTTCTAAGATTAAGTCTTATTGCACATATTTTTATTTTTTTATTCATTGTTTGTGATTGTTCGAGCACGATTCCAATAGTCAATTTCGTTAAAATTGGTTTTTATTAAAACTCTGGAAAAACTTTTCAAAAAGCTATTCACCCGCCCTTTAGCTTGGTAACCAATTAGCCATATAGACCAACAAGTGGTATCAAAGAGCTTGGTCTCTTCTTATGGCTAACTACCAGAAGAGTTGATCCATTTGGCTAATAAGGAGCCCAAGGGGGCGTATAATAGAGAACCTATTTTCGACGGAGAAAATTACGACTATTGGAAACAATGCATGAGCGTTCATATCCAATCGGTGGATATGGTTGTGTGGGAAGTCTTTGTCAACGGGCGGTTTCAACCGCAAGTTGTGGCCAACAGTGTAGCACAAGATAATCCAAAAACCGATTGGAGCGATGATGACAAAAAGAAGGTCCAATACGATTTGAAGGCACAAAATATCCTCATCTCCTCTCTTGGGGTTAATGAGTATCATTCTGTATCTCATTGTAAGACCTCCAAAGATATGTGGGATGCATTGGAAACCCTTCATGAAGGAACCGATCAAGTTAATCAATCAAAAATTAATACCCTTGTGCAACAATATGCACTTTTTTGCATGAAAGATGGTGAAACCATCTCCTCTATGCAAATGAGATTTACTCATATTGTAAACAAGTTGCAAAACCTTGGTAAAACAATTTCAAACCAAGATTGCACTAATAAAATTTTGAGATGTATGACAAAGGAATGGAAACCCAAGGTTACCTCTATCACGGAATCATAAAATCTCAATGCTCTTAGTATGATCACACTCTTTGGAAAATTAAAGGAACATGAGCATTAGATGAATCGCTTCAAGTCAACTGAGGATGACTCTAAGAAGAAGGAAAGGAAGTCCATTGCTTTAAACACCACTTCGTTTGCCTCTACCTATTCGGTTCAAAATGATGATGAATCCGATGATGATGCTATAAATGAAGAGGAAATGAGCTTGTTTGTTAGGCGGTACAACCGTTAAATTAAAAGGAATGGGTTAAAGCACAATGGCAAGAATTTAGTGAACTTTAGAAAGGCCTCAAGAAAAGGAAAATAATCAGATAGTGATGAGAAAGTGGTTAGTTGCTATGGTTCGGCAAAGTAGGACACTACAAGAATGAATGCCCGAAACTTGCGAAAGAAAGAGGAAGATCCGGATTCATTCAAAACTCAAAAGGAATAAAGGCCTACATTGCTTGGGAAGAAGATGAAGTTACCTCCAATACTAGTGATGCCGAAAACAAGGATGAAGATTACCTATGCTTCATGGGTCAAATGAAGAAAGCTAAAAATGAGGTAATCTTCTCGGACTCCGATCCCGATTCTTACTCCGAATTTAAACCCACTTATAAGGACTTACAAGATTCTATTGATGAAATGCATGTCGAATCTCTAAACGCTTTTGAGAAATTAATTGCTCAAAAGAAAACTATTTTGAAATTAGAATCCGAAATTTCTAAACTTAAGGAAACATTTGAAAGTTTAAGAGATGAGCATGCTTTACTTGTTAATGAGAAAATTGTAAGTCCTACAATTGAGTCACCTAAGACAAAGTCACCCAAATATGATAATTGGATGGACTTTGCTAGTTGTGAGATTTTCCCTAGCCTTCATGAAGAGAAAAATTCTCTAAATAAGAAACTAGAGCGTGTCCCTAAAGGTACCATGACTTTTGCTATGAATTCAAAAGATAAAAGAGCCCCTTTTAAAAGACCTTACACTGAATACTCCTATGTAAGGAAAAATAGAAATCATAGCAAAACTCATGCTCCTACAGTTAGGTGTCATTATTGTGGTATAATTGGCCACACCACACCTCATTGCCACATTAGGAGAGTTGAAGTTCCTAAAGGTGTAATGATGTGAGTGCCTAAAGTTACTTGTTGTGAAATTCAACTCAAGGCTCCAACTTGTGTTGAAAGCCAAAGGAATCCTAATTGATTTGTACAAATGTGTCTTGCAACCTTGAAGGAATTTTTTTCCCTCTAAGTTGTTCAAGACACTAAAATTAAGGTGTGCTCCTTTCTCACTTTCATACTCTTAGGTGCTCTTAAAACTCACAAATCAACTTTGGTATTCCTTGTTTTCTCTTACTCCCAAAAGATTGAGAAAGGTGTGTTTGGTTTAGTATGTGTAGGTTTGATGATGAATGAAGAAAGTCTAGGATGATGCTCCACAATAAGCTCGTTACTTCTTAAGGAAATTATGAGAAAAAGTGTGATGAAGACGTATTCGAGGACTTTAAATACTTAACCTCTCCATTGTCTTCTCATATTGGTTGATCACGAGTGACCTTTCAATCATCATTATCATTGAAGCACTCTAGCAAGGGAGTAAGTATATTTTGATAGTAGGTAAATTTTTCTTGGAAGATTCAAATGCGTTTTGATCTTTCCTTGGAAATCTTCTCTTACCTCTCTTATTTTTCTTGATAGTTTCTCTTATAGGTTAATTGTGTTTATCCTATGTGTTCTTGTTTATTGAGTGTCTTTCATCCTTTTGCATGATATCTTCTCGTTTGTATTGTATCTTGCATGCTTGCTTGTATTTCAATTGCGATTGTCTACTTGCTCTTATTTATGATGTTTTTAGACGTTCTCTTTCTAGTTGAAGTTTTATTAGAATCTCAAAATGTGCATTCATAAAAAAAATTTCTTTTGAATCGATTCACTTTTATTTCACTATCAAAATGAATCGATTCATAATGAATCGTATCATTAAAACATAGGATCGATTCAAATTCGCAAAAATCAGTATTACTATTGCATCTGGTCCTTCACTTCAAACATTCCCATCTACCCTCTTCTTTCTCCTGCCGATATACACACATAAAATCTTAAACCTCACAAAACCCTAAACCTCATCTACTTCTTCTCAACATCAATCAATCCTTTCAAATCCAACAAGCATCATCATATTTGTTGAATATCTACTCCATGGGTCCAAAAAGGGGAGCTTCTACTCAAAGAGGAGAAGATAAACGTCCTCCTCCTTCAACTCAACAAGTTGGGATTTTGGTTCAAGATTTGTTTCTTGATGAAGATTATGACAGGTATATTGAAAAATTTCAGTCCAAAAAGGATGTTTCTCCTCAATTTTATTGCTCTTTATGGAATATAGAATCTATGGGCTTTGATTTTCATAAGTTTCTTACCTTTTTAAATTTTGGTTCATTTGTTGAGTTAAAGAAGGGATATGATGAATCCGAAATTAAGGCATTTTATTGTAATGCACAAACACAAGATAGTGTGAGTTTTGAATGTGCTTTCAAAAATGTTCGAGTATCACTCAATCCGGAAAAATGGGATTGTCTAGTTCACTTGGGTTATAGTGGGGTAGACATTGAAGCTAAGGACACTTAAGCTAATTATAACAAAATAGACTTTGTGAAAAGTATGTCAAAAACCGGGTTTGGAGAATTGAGCTTTTCAAAGTTTAGCCTTCTTTAATTGAAATGTGCTGACAGACTATTACATTAGGTTGTTGTCAAGATCATCATGAGTAAGCAACGCAACTATGACAGAATTGATGACTACGATCTTATCATCATGTGGTTGCTGAAAAACAAAATAAAAAATTGGCCTCTTTTCTTCTCTAACCGCATAATCTCCTACAAGAATGATGGTAGAAAGAAGCTCACATACCCTTCCTTCATTAGTTTCCTTGTTCGATCTGATCGTGTTACTAGTGTTAATACCTTACTCACTATACCAAGTGAGGTTAGTGGATTAGATGCAAAAGCGGTTCAAAAGATGCATTATGTCAAGGATTCCAATGGAGATTGGTACTATGATGATAATGGAGTTTGGTACTATGAGTTTATTGCTGTCGCTGAAGGAACAGATCCAGAAATAGTTAAGCAAATGAAGGAAAACATGGAAAAGGAAGATTACAATATTGAGAATGATGTGGAGATGGAAGATGGTGAAGAAACTAGTGATGATGAGGATCTAGAGTATGACCCTGAAAATGATCACTATCATGATCACAACTAAAATCATTCAAAGGAGTGTCTTAGTGAAGTCTTGGTCGGGATAAAGGACTTAAAGAAGTATATGTCTCAAAAGTTTGATGCTTATGACTTAGAGTGCAAGGAAATTAACAAAAGGTTTGATGCTCAGGACTTGCAGTTTAAGGATGTAAATAAAAGATTGGATTCTTAGAATTCTTCCATTCAAGAGATGCGGGAGTCGATTCAAAAGTGGAATGATCTCGGTGTTACAATCAATGCCTACTTTGCCTCTCCTTGCCCTAACTAAGATGAAATTGATGGAACAACCAACCCAACTGAACCAAATGCTTAGTAATGGTTTTTTCCATGCATACTCCCTTTTTGAGGTTGTCAAAGGGGGATATATATGTTGATTATGTCTGTTTGTGTTTATTTAGACTCATGCTAGTTAGTATGATATGCTTAGACATGATGATTGTTTTAGACCTTTGTTGTCAATGATGTTTATGCTTATGTTTGGATTGCTAAGCTTGCACTTATTCTATGCTTGGTACAATGGTTATGCTATCATTTGTTCCTATGTTGTGTTTGTGCCTATTTTTTGTTATAACTTAATTCTCTTATTAACCAAGTGAATATGGGCCTTGTCAAATATAGGTCACCAATATATATTGCTTGTATGCCTTGTATGCTAAGTTTCAGGGGGAGCAAATTAATCATCAACATGGTGTTTTGACATCATAAAAAACGGGGAGATTGAAGCCTCTAGCTATAGTTTTGATGATGTTAGCCTTTTTGTTTCTATATCTGTGTTATTTATATTAGATGTTGTTAGTCTAGCTTTTCCTTTTAGATTTTGTTAAAGAACCCTAGTGAAACAATTGGTATCTCTTCATCTGTGTCTGTTCTCTGCATGAATCAATTTATCCTTGTCTGAATCGTCTCATTTAAGTCTCTGACTTAATATGAGTCGATTCATGATGATTATGAATCGATTCATGTTTGAATCATAACAATCATCTTTGAGTCGTATCATTAAACTCTCCGACTCTCTCTGAATCGATTCAAACCAATCCTGAATCGATTCAGATCTTCATCTGGGCAGATTGAATCGTTTCACTTATGACATGACTTGCATCAATCTTCATAACCTCTCCTTGTGTCTGGGCTTGTCTTTCCTGGTGTCTGAATCGATTCACTCATTTGATGAATCGATTCACTCAGCTAATTTTATCTGAAAATTATGTCTTGTTTCTCTTCACTATATAAGCCCTTCTCCTCATAACTCCAATTTTATTGAATCATTTGCAACTATCCTCTCTAGGTCTCAAAAACTTATTGTTCATACATTCTTCAAGATTAAACACTTTTTCTTAGAATCACTTTGTTCTTTTAGTCTATAGATTCTCTAGGGTGCTAGTAGGGATTGTAAGTTGGTTCTCTCAATAAGATTGATTGGTCTTAATCAAGGCTTCAAAGTGAAGTGAATAATCTCATTCCACCTCCAAAGGTCTTGGGGGTCTTTCTAACCGTTCTTGAAGTCGAAGGGGATTTGTTTACCGGACGTAGCATCAAATTCTTGAGTGAAGAGTTCGAAGGGGTGCACGGGTAATCAAGGACTCAAAGATTCAAGAAGCACCAAATTCAAGGGTTACTTGAAGTTTGGGGAAGTGTTTGCATAGGGGTTGAAGAATTAGGTTTAATTTGAAAGAACTTTTGTAAACACATTGGAATCAACATTTGCTACTTAGTGGATGACCTTGGTGAAGGTGTACTTCATCAAAAAGAGTAGACGTAGCTCTAGCGAGGATGAGAAAGAGTGAACTACTATAAAAATATCGGTGTTATCTCTCTTCCCTATCCTCTTTACTTTTTACTATTGCATGTGATCAATTGAATAATTGTTAGGATAATTGGTAGTGTTGATCTAAGTTGTTTTTCATTGAAAAATAATCTAATTCATTGAATTAGGTTTCAAATAATTTGCTTAGATCAATTGATTGCAAAATCTATTCAATTCTTTAATTTCACATATATTGTGTTTTTGATTTGATAGCTTAGTAATTTTGTTCATATAGGTTTGGTTTGAAATTGTTATAAGTTTTGTACATTGTTCAAGGTTGATTAATTTTGATTGTATAATAAGATTTGTATCGTGAATCTATCAATTCTAAGATCAAATCTTATTGGCCATATATTTTTCCTTTTGATTCATTGTTTGTGATTGTTCGAGCACGATTTCAATAGTCAATTTCGTTAAAATTGTTTTTATTAAAACTCTAGAAAAACTTTTCTAAAATCTATTCACCCCCCCCGCGCGTTTGGTAACCAATTAGCCATATAGACTTAACACAAACCAATTACTGATGCTACTCATTGAACAAAGCTCATGTTAGCCATCACAAATCCTAGCAGCCATCATCATTGGAGCGTCAAAATAAATGTCATTTAATTTTTTAGGTGGTGTCCGGGTTTTGAACCCTGGACATTGGATATATTATGCATTGTCCCTACCAATTGAGCTAAGCTAACGAGAAAAAAAGGCCCAACAAAAAAATGGGGGTGAACATACATTCAAAATAATACGGGTGCATAAACATCATGAGTAGACTCAAAGAGATAGAAAACATGATTCACAATCAATTATCATCATTTAATAATCACAATTGGTCACTCAAAATATAAACAATACATTTATCATTTATGAATTCACACTCATCAATAAATTACATTTATGTATGCGATGCTCCTAAACTCGACCAGATATGCATGTGATACCAAACCTACTCACTATTGTAGTTATCAGAGGTATGTTATTGATTGTTTATCCAACTCATATTTAAATACACATCTTCTAATAAACACGACAAAGAATGCATGAATGTCACATCATTACTGATCAATACACATCATTACACATCATCAAATAATTCTTCATAACACATCGTCAAATAATTATTCTTTTCTCATAATTTAATATCACATAATTTAATTCATCATCTAAAACATATTATTTCAAAACATTTCAAGTTTCGACAGTCATCCTAACTTAACTAACATTGGATGTTAATCTCCTAAGGTCATCATCCTATTACCTTTAACCCTACTATTATCCAAGTACACTCCACAACTAATGCTCAACTAAATGATTTGATTTACTAATTTAAGTTCACTAAAATCTCTTTAAACAATATACTTTTATTCTGATTTAAAATGATTAGAACTAAGTCTCTTGATTACTCATCATTTCAATTTATCATTCGAAATATATTATTTTATCACTAACAGACACCCACCATCACTCAACACTACAACCACTACTCTCATCCATTTTTGTTGGAACAAAATTGGGTTGTACAATTCCTCTATGGTTTTAATGATAACAAAGTATTAAAAGAACAATTGGATATGATAATATATGTTCAAGTTTGCAGGACCGAAGATTAAAGTTTACCAAGGTCTGAACATGTATAAGAACATCAGATGCACAAGAAAAGTTCAAAGACTATGGTAGAAGATCTGAACAAAGGTAAATCAGAAGTCGACATCTTTGATCAGAAGAAATGATGCTACTCAGAAGTTGAAGACTCTCATCAGACTCAAAATACCTATTTTTCGGTGTTTTGGGTAAACATGAAGGGCTGGTTTTGGTTATTACAAGAAGGATCAAACCAGAAATCCTAGGACATCTTGTGCAATGTTTTTCCAGAAAGTGAGCTAATGTTCAACAGATTCATAGGTTGCTTTATGAACAAGAAAAATTCGTAGTGTCTATCGACAGAGAAAAGTAAATAAAAAATGCAAGTAAAGGTAAAAGACAAAAATTTAAAACGCATAAACTTAAAGAAAAGGTAAATTGCATTAATGTAAATGTGGTTCGACAAATTAGATTACATACAATATGTATGACTCTTTTCTCTAGACGCCGGTAATTCGAGTGCCTAGAATTTTTATAAATGATTTGTGACCCATTTTCCATATGGAAAACTACTATTTATACATAGTAAAAGAATTGAATAAAGGCTAACTGCCACGATCAACACTTCTTCCATCAAAAACCGCTTGTCTCCCAGGTTTTCACTAAGGAAACTGCTGCTTGTTGGATTCAAATTCTTCCCGCTCCTACAATAACTGCTTGACTTCAACGTCTTTCATCGTGGCTTATGTCTTGTCGAACTCCGAAGCTTTTAGACTCCTCCACACGCTAAGTCCAGATTCTGTCGAAATCCTCATGTTGAACTAAAAAGACTTCGATTCCTAAAAAGGCAAAAGTCAACAAATGTTGACCGCATTAATTTAGCTTGTCAAAATTACAGGTTGACAAATTGACCCCCAAAAATGTCATTTTCGACAGGAAAAATCTGAAGGAGAAGATTGATATTTTTGAAAAACCCTAGGTATTCTTCTTCTTTTTTTGTTGAAAAAATGATGTCATGTTAATCATGACTTCCAAGAGTGTTCTTTTCAAACTTCCTTTCATTACACGTTTTCCAACTCTGTGGGCCACCACTTCTGCAGTTGAAAAGATAGTGGGACACTTCACCCCATAAGAGCCGAAATGTCAGCTGTAGGTCACATCAGTTGTCAAAAAATTCAGACACGTGGCAACATCTCAAAGGATTGAAAACTCACTAATTTTTCTTTACGCTATAAGAACTTCACCTCTATCCTAGAGCTCTCTTTCTCGAATCTTTCCCTTATTTTCTGAAAAAGTAACTCCTCCAATACCCTTGTTGCCATTTCAGAAATTTCCAAAGAATTCCAAAATTTTCTAGCATCATTCGTTAAAACGTTGTTGAACTTTCACCATTTCCTTCAATTTCATGAATCCTAACTCGGAATAGCTTCTGCTAGCGGTCATGTGAATGAGTCCGTTTATAGGAAAATAAGTCCATCTTGATGCCAATGTTGAAGCTTTTCCTATGAAGAGAAACCAAGTTCATGCTCCAGAACCCGACTTGGATGCGGAAAAAGCTAAGATTTGGAAATCCAAGGTACTTATTCAGTACTCTATTTCCGGTACTGTTTGCGCCTTTCTAGGGCCTTACCCAACTTCTAAATTGAATCCCCAAGAAGTTGAGGAAACTTTTCCAGGCTACGGAAGTCATAAACCTAGGATTTTCTCACATGATTCGTTTAACATGACTTTTATGAATCAAAGGGTTTTTAGGTTCTCCCCTTCAGCTACCCATACTCCAACCTATTTCGAATGGATAGAAAAGGTCGAAGCTCAGAAAGCCCAATTTCGGAAAAATTTAGGAATTTTTAACCTGATCCAACTTTCTAAAAACGAGGTTAGAATATGATGAAAACTTAATCCTAGATGCGATGCATTTCTAGGAAAGTTCCACCAACGCTATGCAACTCAAATGTGGCATGTTAACGCCCACTTGGCTAAACATGGCTGCCACCATTGGGCTTTCCCCAACTGGTGAGACTTACGACCCTAATCGAGAGTGTAAGATATGATTCACACCTGACACATTTACTTATGGTCCATTTATTCATGAATACTTCGACAAAAATGCCACCGAAGTTTTTCACACGGAAGACATTGCTTTTTGGTTAAGCCAATATGTCTTTTGTACCCGTTCCTTCCAAGTAGCCAAAAGTTCTGTTATCATGGCCACTCAACTTCATGACGGTCAGTCGTTCTGCCTGAGCAAATTTCTTATGGGAAATCTATATGATTCTATAAGGACTGGATGTCAAACCATGAAAACTCTAGGAGAAAGACTTTCAAACTTGCTGGCCGTTGGTGGCTTTTTTCAACTATGGATAGTTGCCTCTTTTGAAAAGCAATTGCAGTTTCACACTCCACCAATCCATAATAAGAAGGTCAAGAAACGAAGAACAGAGGGAGTTTGATTCGCCTATCTTGCAAGAAAATCCATTAATTGTACACCCGTCGAAATCTTATCAAAATATTTCGATGTCTTTTTCAACTGTGATACTTTCGAGCCAACCATGGCTCCATTCCTTGATCGAAAATTAGGCCCTAAATGGTTCAAAAGAGAATTTCCAACAGAAGACCCTGAAGTTCTGAGAGACAATATTAAAGTGTGGAAGAATTACTTGACCCCGACTCTTCTCCCTGTGAAGATTACTACCGACAAGACATGTTATAAAGTGATTGGCTATTACCGCTACCTGGTGGCAAGGCAATTTGGCTTAAGCCAACTTCGACCAACTTCTATGGCCACATTCCTCGAGATAATTTATGATGATTTCGACAAAATGTCAGAGGCTCAATATCATCAACGCCTTCATTTCAGTCTAACTCCAGATTTTGTGCCTGTCTCCTTTCAAGCTTCACATGAATGCACTGAAACTTAAAAGAGATAAATTTCATTCCATTAAAATAAAAGTGGTTCGAAAAATTAGTTTACATACATTCTGTATAACTCTTTTCTCTCCCACCGGTACTTCGAGTGTTTTAGAATTTCTTTAAGTGATTTGCGACCCGTTTTCCCTATGGAAAACTACTATTTATACATAGCAAAATAACTGGAAAAATCCTAACTCCACGATCAACATTTCTTCCATTTGGACAACCGCTTGTCTCCCACGTTTCCATTGAGGAAACCGCTTCTCTTTGAAATTTGAAATCTTCCCGCCTCAATAGTAGTTGCTTGGCTTGGACGGTCTTGCATTCCCGACTCATGTCTTGTCGAACTCTAGGGTTTTTAAACCCTTTCACGCTAAGTCCACATCTCGTCGAACTCCTCAAGTTGAAGGAAAAGACTTCGATTCCTACAAAGATAAAAGTCAATTAATATTGACCGCATTAAATGAGCCTATTGAAATTACAAGCTAACAAATTGCCCCCCAAAAATGCCATTATCGACTAAAATCACTCGAAGGAGAGAATTTGCATTTTTTAAAAACACTCCAAGTATTTCTGGAGGCTGCTGAGGCCTCTAGGAGGGTCTAAAAGTCCTTTTGGAGGTCTTTTAGGTCTTCGGGAATTCAATGACGGTTCAACACGATATCAAGATTTCGTGGGCTACCACTTCGGTAGTTGAAAAGTTAGTGGAGCCTTCATATTTACCCCAAGATGCCAAAAAGGGTGATGAGGCCTCTGGGAGGGTCTAAAAATCCTTTTGGAGGTTTTTTAGGTCTTCAGGAATATAATGGCGGTTCAACACGATATCAAGATTTCGTGGCTACCACTTCGGCAGTTGAAAAGTTAGTGGAGCCTTCTTATTTACCCCAAGATGCCAAGTGTCCCGTGTTAACCTTTCATCTTCAAATCCTTCGTGTTTTCCATTCATCATCATTATAGTGCCTTCTTGTCGATTGATATCCCTTGAGACTTTCAACTTTCTCACTAAGTCAAGAAAACTACCACTTCCTTCAAACCACATGGCGATTATCAATCAGGGACCACGACGAGCTTAACTCCCTACTCTTTCCATTGCCTATAAAGACCAGGTCTTTCATTTATTCCTTAACCCCTCTTCCAATTCTAGGTAGAAAAAACTTGCGTTTTTCTTCCCTTGTGTTAAAGACGAACAACTTTTGCAACAATGGAACAACTCCCATAAGATGTTCTGCTCGTTATCGGCAAGAAAGTGGCAGCCTCTCGAACTCAAAATCTTTTGAGATTCAAAGCTACTTATGTTTACCACAAAAAACTCGCCAACAAGAAGGAGGTGCTCAGGGCTCTACCAAGAGACTGTTTATGGTACATTTCTGATCATTAGTCGTGCGTAGAAAAACGCAAGTTCATGCAACAAGTTTTACATAGTGGACATGAGGCATAATGTGTAGTGGTTGCGGCTAAATTGCTTCATGGTGGGAAAACCAATTTGGAAGAGATAAAGTTGATCCTCCAAACGACATTCGCTCGAGGGTCTGATGGGGCTAAGTACTTCAACTTGACGCTGAAGGTGTTGGATAAAGATGGTTTCTTACTGAGTGAGGTTCTACCTATCTTTTGGGACCTTTTCAATCGACAATGGTTGACTAATTGTAAAAGGAACATCATGAATGCTGAAGGCCCCCTTTCCTTTTGGGGACGTCACTGGTCTAGGTCATTACTCCCGAAGTTGGAGTATAGGCTTATCTGCACCACTAAAGGAACCTGTAAGGGTTATGGGAGGAAACCTAACATCTTTTGTCCCCTTCCTGGGACAGACGATGAGTATTCAATGACATATCTCTGTCTTTCCTGTCGTTTCAATGTTGAACTTGCCTGTTCCCTCATTCATTTTTGTTTCATCAAAGACGCAAGATTTTAGATTTTCCACTTTGGGCCAAAAAATAGCTTTACTTTTGTAACTAGGGTGTCAAATTAATCTTAATGGTTCTATCCATATCTCGACATTCTATTTTGGCCCATTAGTTGGCTTTTAACTTAATGAAAATGCCATTTCGATTTTCTATGCTTTTATTGCCATATCTTGACATTAGTTTTAATTTAATTACAATGCCAAGTTTTTCATTTCTTGTCAGAACTACTCTTGTGTTATTTTGACTTCCTGCAATATAGGTGTTAGTTGGTATTTTCACCAGCCTCATAGGAATCAGAGCCTTTTCTTTAGTTAAAGGAGTTTCGATGAGATGTTGGACTTAGCATGAAAAAGTCTCGAAGCCTTAAAGTTCAAAAAGATACGAGTTAAGAAGCAAAACTGTCGAAGTCAAGCAACTGTCTTTGAAGTGGGAAGATTCGAATTTCAAAAGAGAAGTTGTTTCCTTAAAGGAGAACGTGGGAGACAAGTGGTTGTGTACATGGAAGAAGTTCTGATCACGAGATTAGTTTCTTTCCAATTTATTATTTATGTATAAATAGTAGTCTTCCATAGGGAAAACGGGTGACAAATCACCTATACAGAATTCTAAAACACTAGAAGTACCGGCACAAGAGAAAAGAGTCATAAAGAATGTATGTAAATTATTTGTCGAACCACCTTTATTTTTAATGCATTGTATTTTACCTTCCTTTAAGTTTCTGCAATTTAAACTTAATGCATTTACTTTGCTTTTAAAACCCTTTTTCTGTCTAAAGACGCCGCACGGTCTCGTCTCGTTCGTTAAGCAACCTACGAACTCGATGAACGCACAAAAACAAAATGCACAACATGTCCTAGGATCTATGGTTTGGTCTTGCTCGTAATAATCAAAACCAACCCGTAATGTTTACCAAAAACACAAAAGCACAGGTAAGCAAATTGGCACGCCCAGTGGAACCTTGTTTGTGCATCTCTTTCAAAACCTTGGAAAGAAATTCCCATTGTACTTTTTAAAAAACCTTTTTCAAAAACCTTTGGAAGTTATTTCCATTGTGCATTTTTTAAAAACAAAAACCTTTGGAAGAGATTGCCATAATCTTCCAAAAAATTTCAAAAACTTTTTCTACCAAAAAAAACCTTTTTTCTAAAATGTCCTTCTTGTGGAAACAGTTACTCTGAAGATTAGCAACTATTTTCAGTGAACTCTTTTTCTAAGGAAGAATTCGCATTTTTGTGCATGCATTTAAGAAGTGGTAAAGCTTTGAAAATAATGACTAAATCCGCCAATACTGGTGCTTCTATGTCATCACAATCATCGCAATCCTATTCACAAGCACAAATTACACGGGCATTCTCCCCTGCAGTGGGTGCTAGTGTATCGACGACCATGGGGGCAACCATGGCCATGCCGGTTTTGACGGAAATGGGAGTAACCGCTCCCACAACCGCTCCGACTGTAACCGCTCAAATGACACAACCAGAAATGGGGACCTTTGTGCCACCAATTACTGCTAGTGTACCCGTGTCTACAAGTGTCCTTACTTCTCCAAGCCTTCAAGTTAGGACCAGATTTGATGATAGGGTCATAAATACGCAGAAATTTTCTAAGGACCAACCATACGGTATGCCAACTTCAATTATGGCAAATTTGCATAACAATCGTGCATTTACAGAACATGCAAATCCATTTACACCATTTAACTCACATAGTCCTTCAAGTTCTAGTGTTTTTGGCATAAATGCTCCACCAGCTTTAACTATAGAATCTATGATGTTGTTTAGGCAACAAATGGATGAGACCAATCATGAGATGGTTAATTTGTTGACACAACAAATTGGTACGGTGTTTAACCCTTTGATTTATAATGCGAATTAGGGTTACCAAGCATTAATGACTTAAATGGGGAGAATATCAGATTTCTTCGTCCCTCCATAAACTGTCTATCAATGGATCCCTCAGATCCAAAATATCCCTCAAATCCAAAATGTTTAACATGTGCAAATTGTCGACTTATAGTTCAAAGACAACAACCTGTAATTTTGGTGGATAGAAATCATGATGCAGATGAAGTAATTTGGTTCAATGGTACAAGCACAACGAGAAGTAATTTTGGTGGATAGAAATCATGATGCAGATGAAGTTGTTAGAAATGTCCAACAACAAAATATCGGAGCACATAATAACATAGTCAATTTGGTTGAAAATATCATGGCTCAAAATGGCTTAAAGGTGGGTTTACATAGGCCAAACTTTATATCTCCTTTATTAGAGTATGTTTTACAAACTGAACTTCCTTGGGGTTATAAAATTCCTAAGTTCACAACATTTGCTGGTGATACTAGTGAATCCATTGTCGAACATATAGCACGGTATTTAACAGAGTCTGGAGATATTGCAAACAATGAGAATTTGAGATTAAAGTTCTTTCCAAATTCTCTAAAAAAGATTGTCTTTACGTGGTTTACCATGCTTGCACCACATTCCATTCATCAATGGACTCAATTAGAGAGGCTATTTCACGAACAATTTTACATGGGCCAATCTAAGATAAGTTTAAAGGAGTTAGAAAGTGTTAGGAGACGATCGACTGAGTCTGCTGAAGATTATTTGAATATATTTAGGTTCTTAAAGGCAAGATGTTTTACTCAAGTTCCTGAACCTGAGTTAGTCGAAATAGCCGCTGGTGGCCTAGATTATCCCATTAGGAAGAAATTAAACACTCAATACTTGACAGGTCGAAAGACAGAAGGCTGAAAAGGCTAGAACTCATAAGTTCAAAAGTGAAAAGGTTGCTTATGTTGATACAAATTAAAGTGACCAAGAATTTGACATATCTTATGAAGATGTCAAAGAAGGAGAAATAAACTTTGCTGAATTAAAATCAGAGCCTCTTTATACATGCAAAATGTTGAGGCCATCCGATGGGAATAATCCTGTCGAAACACAAAATGATAAATACACTCCCAAAACTTACACGTTTGATGTAAACAAATGTGATGAGATTTTTGATCTCTTAGTTGCTGATGGTCAAGTCGCGGTACCTAACGGTTTAAAAATCCCACCACTAGAATAACGTAAAAAGAGAGGGTTTTGTAAATATCATAATTTTTTGGGTCATAAGACTTCATATTGTGTACTTTTCAAGGACTTAGTATGAAGAGGTCTAAATTAAGGCATACTAAAGTTTGGAGACAAAACATAGCCTCAAATGCAAGTGGATGTCGATCCTCTAAAACATGTCGACGCAATGTACACAGAAGTTGCAAGTTGCAACGTAGTGAAGGCCATTGCAGATGCTGTTGAAAAACTACATGTCGAAGCAAAAGATAATGTTGTTGAATGTCAGATGGTAGAAGTTTCTGGAAGTCCCAAAGATGCTGACAAAATTGTTTCAGAACTTCAGTGCGATGAGAAGGCAAAAACAACCTATCCCATGGCCAAAGAGGAGCTGATAGGTTTCCTCAATCAATGTAGATTGAAGAACTCTGAGGTAATGTTGTGCCCCATATGTAGTTCAGTATTCGACAAAGAGGCTATTAAAAGCCTTGAAAATGTGATTCCAGAATCCAAAAACAGAGGAAAATGGTCCGCCGATCGTAGACCAAAGTTCTCTTTCACTAAGAGTTACATCCCTCTCATCAATAAGTCTTCGACCACTAATTATGTTAACAAAAATGGTCAAGGGTAAGCTTTTGTTCCCTATGCTAAAGCACATGTACAAAAATGGGTTCAGTCGACACATAAAAATTTCCAGTCTGGGAAGAATAATGTGGTGAAAGGCAATACTAGTAATGTTCTTACTAAAAATGTCACCACTGATCCTGAAAATCCAGATGAGTCGAAGAAATATGCCTATCATAACAATTACAAAGGAAAGAATCCTATAACGCACACTAAATGGAGAAGGTATCAAAGATCCAAAAAGGGTATTTCTGTAAGAGCTAATGATAAAAAGGTTGACCCAGAAGAAAAACTGGTCGAGTCAGTTAGGAAACCAGTGAAAGAAAGATTGTCTCTTCCTCCTATTGAAGGAAATGCTATTGGAGATGACGAGATGGATTCAAACTTCATGGATTCAGACCGGATTTCGACGTCGTATGCAATGTTGTTTCTATTTTACCAAGTAAGAACCGGATTTCGATGATGTGGTGTTCGAAGTAGAAGGATCTAAAGAAGATTACAATCCAAAAGACATGGAGAAATATAAATCCATGTGTTGCTATGTGACATATTATGGCTGGGGTGATCAACAAAAAGCCATATTTGAAAAACCTAATGGCCATATGAAAAGCCATCTAAAACCATTATTCGTTCAAGGCAAAGTTGATGACATTAGAGTTAACAAGGTATTGGTAGATGGTGGTGCTGCTGTGGATTTCATGCCTCAATCTCTACTTAAGAAGATTGGGAAATGTGGTACAAATCTGAAACTTCAAAACATAGTCCTCTCGAGCTATGAAGGAAAAGCTGCGTTCTCTCTTGGTGCTCTCCAAGTGAATTTCATTGTAGGATCTGTCACCAGCCCAACTTTGTTAATGGTAGGGCCATCAAAAGCAAACTTCAACTTGCTTCTAGGAAGAGAATGGATACATGGAATTACAACAAAACTTATAAAGAAAACAATTATCATGCATCAGGTGATGGAGTCATATCAGCACATATATAACGCATAACTACAACAAGCTTACAAAGGAAACAAATTATTATACCTT
>Ga0228711_1001551_pt1 | contig 34068 bp, 20 predicted proteins | sample MedpolnodulmetaG_2_FD_177996 | JGI IMG/M metagenome (GOLD analysis project Ga0228711, IMG submission 177996) | Root nodule microbial communities from Medicago polymorpha collected in Santa Monica, California, United States - brown nodules | ecosystem: Host-associated > Plants > Roots > Nodule... | reverse complement strand
CCCCCAAAGCCAACACCATCACAAATCCTCACCATCTCCTTCCACAAACTTGACCCATTCCTTCTCCTTCCTCACAGTACGCCCTCCCTCTTCACCATACCGTAGAACCAACACACGATACCACAAACTATCCTGCTCCATCAACATCCTCCAATATCATTTACCAAGAAGGGTGAAATTAAACTTCCTCAATTTTCGCACCCCTAAACATCACTCCTCCTTTCTCAAACAAATGGAATCCCAGGCAACCCGAGAAACTTTCCTAATATCCTAACACCCACCCTAAAAGAAACGACGTAAAATAGAATCAATAGAGGAAGTGATATATGATGGGGCTTTGAAGAAGGGAAGAGCATAGACAGGAAAAGAGGGCATGATAGACTTCAGAAGAATTAAACGACCACCCAATGATAAATTTCTGCTCCTCCACCCGGACTATCTAGACTTGATTTGAGTAAGCACCGGTTACCAGAACAAAACATGTTTAAGATTACCCTTAATCGGCATTCCTAGATAAACAAATGGAAGCTTCCCAATTTTGAAATTCAATACTGATGCCGCCTCATTTAACCAAGAATCGATGATATTAATGCCAACGAGCAAACTCTTATGAAAATTTACTTTTAAACCAGACATTTCCTCAAACAAATTTAAAACCGCGCGCAAGATACTAACATTTGTCCAACTTTTACTCCCAAAAAAAGTGTCATCAACAAATTGTAAATAAGAAATAGACAAAAAAATCATGATTACTAACTCGATACCCAATGAACATGTTGGGCCAGCATCAAATTCTTCATCACATGCAATCCTTTGGCTGCAAACATAAAAAGAAAAGGCAAAAAGGATCACCCTACCCAATCCCATCTCTAATGGAAATTCTTTCGTGGGGCTGCCATTAACCTGGATAGATACCGTCTTCGTACTGATACAGTCCTTGTTCCATTTTCTCCAGAGAGTCGGAAACATCATCTTCCTTTTAACATCATCCAAATACCCCTAATCCACCGAATCATAGGCCTTTTTAAAATTGACCTTAAACATATATGAAGATTAATCCACCACATCATTATTTATCAGAATCTCGTTAAGTATCTGCCAGTTTTTCACAAAAGCTGATTGTGTAACTGAAGTCACCCAACCAATCACCATCCTTAATCTATTTGCGAGCAATTTAGTCAAAATCTTATACAAACTACTCACAAGAGAGATGAGTTTACAATCATTCAAGCGCTGGGGACTATCAACCTTAGGTATCAAAGCAATAAAAGTACAATTTATACCTTTGGTCAACTTTCCATTATGATGAAACTCTAAAATAAAACACATAATGTCATCTTTAATCTTTTTCAAAAAAATCTTTAATAAAATTGAGATTGACTCCATTCGGACCAAGGCTTTTGAAGCTATCATAATCCCGAACCGCGGCTTTAACTTCCTCCAAGCTAAAACAGTTTTATCAAGTTCCCCCCATCCATCTGTGTCAATGTGCGAAAGTGTAAATCATCCACAAGAGGTCTATCAACATGATGCCCCTTAAAATGATCTGCAAAATGAGCAAAATTTGCACTGTGCACATTAGAACTCCCTCCACTTGAGAACCATCCACCGTAATAGAAGAAATATTGTTCCCCCTCGGGTGATTCGATATAACACCATGAAAAAACTTAGAGTTTGCATCTCCTTCTTTAATCCATCAGAGCCGAGATTGTTGCCAACAGATACTAGTAATTATCCGAGATAATGAATGTAAATCGTCCGTCAGCCCACATAACTCCTTGATTTCTCCATCTGACAACATCTTAGTTTCACCTTTGCAACCTAACAGGGCTATACGTTCCTTGAGGGAAGAAATTATGCTTGGTAAGTTTTGAACATGCTTACTATGCCATAAATTAAGAGTCGATTTAATCATTTTAAACTTCTCCTTGGCCACATACCCACCCCATCCTTCAACCTGAAAAGATCTTCATTGATCACACGCAAACTGCTTATGGCATGGAATCTCAACCCAACACTTCAGCATTCGCTTTGGTCTAGGCCCCAAGTCAACCTCATCGACAGACAACACAATAAAACGGTGATCCGATAACCCTTGAATTTGAGCCAACTGCACACAATTAGGCCAAGTTAAGAACCATTCCTCAGATAACATAAATCTATCTAACCTACTCATAGACCGATCATCTCCTCGATACCAAGTAAACGATCAACCACCAAGAGGAAGATTAACTGACAAATTATCTTCAATAAAATTGTTGAAAGGAGCAAAATCCTCAAAACGAACTAATACCCCCATCGATTTCCTTTCTTTCACACACCACGCCGTATTGAAATCCCCTCACAAGCTCTGAGCCTCACAAATAAAGTTTCCCACAACAATTGTTTAGCCACATATTCACAAGGCGCATAGACATTGAGCAAATAAAATTCATCATTATTAGTAAGAAACCTACCATGAATCAACATAACATGCTCAAAACTACACGTTGACCAAACCTCCACTTCCGAAAAATTCCACACGGTCAACAATCCACTTGACACTCCTACTAAAGGCCAGTAAGAATAATCAAAAGATGAGCTACCCCAAATGGAAGAGCAAAAACCCTCATCAATAACTGCTAAATTTATTTCTTGAATACATAACACAATCAGTTTCTTCTCCCACCAAATTTCTAACCCCCTTCTGCTTCTCAAAACCCCCCAAACCCCTAATATTCCAAGACACAGTCTTCATGACGCACACACTACACCCCCAACGAAAGCTACTCTGTCAACACTTGCCTCTCAATATTGTAAAATTGTTTTTGAGTTAATGAATTGCTTATGTAAATTAGTTCTTACTGAATTAAGTTGAATGTAAAGTAAATTATTTTTAGGTGAAAGTGGATTGAACAATAAATTTAAAACAAGACTAGGCTATTATCATTGAGGTGGCATCTCACGTATGTTATGCTTATCTAAGATTTTGGGCTAAAACAATTCAATAACAATTGATGGTATAATCAACGTGTTTATCAGTTTAACAGTTTACTATGTTTTTTTACTGCTTTATATTTTTATTTGTTTTCGTAGATTTTTTCAATATAATTTGTTATTTTTTGTTGGTTATATTTCAATTATTTGAAGATAAATCATATTTAATGTGGGTAAAATGGTACTGCATGGACATTTGACATTTCATATGTTGCTGTTTGATTTCAACATTTAATATGTTGGATTCTCTCCATTAGGTTATTTGATTAAGAAAAAGGTAGATGTCTTCATTATAAATATGCCCTACCATATACCTAACCTCATTCCGCTTCTCAAAAAGCCCCAAACTCCTACATTCCAAGACACAATCTTCATGAAATCGTCTTGCTAAATTGTCTTACGAAATTCAGGTGTTTCTGAGTAACTAGTTCACAACCACCACATACCTAGCAAGAGAAGGCGAATCGCCGTCTAGGGTGGTTCTGAGTAACTCTCTCTTAACGACGCAGCGTTTTATGTCAATCTTCTCCACTACAGCGTATTCTAAACAACTGGCAAGCGGGGAATCTAAGGGAAGGATTTGGTTCCATAATTGCTGGTATGTTTTCTCCTCAATAGCAATTTATTCCATGGCCGCATTTTTTTCATATGATTGATAATTGTAGATCTGGATTGCATATAGTCAGATATCCGTGCTCATGACATCGATGGTCGTTTGATCAAAATTAATCAGCGAAAAAAACATGCACATCACATTTTTTTAAAATCTAAAATATCGAACCTAATACGAGGATCGTTTGATCTTGATCTAACTATCATCGTTGTCGTAACAATGCGGATGTTCGTATTCATATCGATCTAAACTAAACCACAAACAGATCTGAAAAAACACCACAAAACCAAATATTATTGAATGTCTTTTGTAAAAACCGTTCAGATTGAACTGTATTTCATGTTTATTTTTCAAAATTGAACCGAATCGCATACAATTGTTTTAGAGAAATGATATTTGTACAATCAGTTTTGACAACTTTCTCTCTCATACTCACATGTTATTCTTATCCTCTCTCTCTCTCTATTGTTTTTGACCAATAAGAAGAGAGAAAACATGTTTGTCACCAAAATTGTTTTTAAGATGTACAAATATCATTGCTCAAAATTTTAATCCTTTTTTCAATTAGTATATTAATATATTATATATTGGTTTGATTTTTTTTGTTCATATTGGTTTGATTAATTTTAATAACACTTATTAATTTAAAACAATCGACATTGTTATTCCATAGTGTTAATTTTTAGTATACTATATGTTACAAAAATTTTCCATTAAACTTGTTTAAAATTATATTAGTAGATTTTTACAATTGTAATTTGGATCAACTGAAACCAATTTAAACAAAACATTTTTTAATTGTATCGGATCAGATATATATATATTTTTAAATTCCGTTGTCGAGACTTGAACCCGAGTCTTTCGAGAAATGAGAAAAAAATCAATAAATGCATATAGTGGTTTTTTTTGTGTCAAATAACCCAGTAGCTAGAAATTCAACTTTTTTTCAAGTAAATAAGTGAGATGTTCGGGGTTCGAACCCCCGGCCTTTGTATATATTATGCATTGTTCCTACCAATTGAGTTAAGTTCAACGGGAACAAAATCGCATTTAAAGGAGTCATCCAAAGTAAGCAACTTTTTTTAAATTTGATAAAAAAAAAAGATCATATTATTTTAAAGGAGTCATCCAAATTAAACACAACCGCATTTAATTTTAATCTTTGGATCAAATAATTTTTTACCTTAAAATCCATGTATTTGAAAGCTACATTAGTTCTTTTGCCGGAGTAATTTACAATTTTTAAGATTTGTTTGAATATATTGCCTTTGTGGCCTATTTGATTTTGAATTTTTTTACTTATAAATCATTAAAGTGGATGTCTTGTATCTTTGCGATTTTGAAATTTTTTACGTATATATCATTAAAATGGACGTCTTATGTCTTTATTTGGTCCTATGTTTTGCTTAGATTTTCTTCTTTCTTAACAATTTCTTTCTCATTTGATTGTATTTTTTTATGAACAATCATTTGATTGTATTTTATTTCACTCATTCAGTCAAATAATATAAATTGACTAGTTCAAAGACTTTTTTTTTCTTCAGAGAAGTTCAAAGACTTTTTATTCTTCAACTTTCTTTTTAAATATATTTTTGGCTCATGTAAAATTTTTTATATTTAAATATAGTTACTATAAAATTTAGTTCAACTTTAGTCCTTATTTTATTTTTACGGTGATTAAAAACACTCACATTTTTAGTTAACCCTAAATTTTTTAGCCACTTGACGAAATATTAAACGTTATTTATTATTGATTGCCCTGGTTTTGGTAGACACTTATAATATCTCACTGCACCGGACAATGATAAATTAATTCTAGCACTCGTAGGGATTTTTTTTTAATAAAAAAGTTAGAAAAAAACACGAAATTTGCCTCTAAGTCTTAGAGATGCCAAAATTGGAGATCACTCTGTGTCTAACAATTCTTTTGGTAATACAACTTTTGGTGATGCAATTTTTTGATCATAACCGATATCCTAAGCGAGAAAAAATTGTTATAAAAGTCTAAACTAGATTGGAAATACATGAAAAAACACTACCTTCTTATAGTTGTACGTAGTTTGGCTATTTTTGAATAACTAAAATAAGCATTTTTAGTAGTAGAAAAACTATGAAGAAGCATATTATGAGCTGATCATGTAATAGTTTTTCAATTACTTGTATGTAGAGCCCAAAAATTCTAATTTCATAAGGGTGATGCAAAAGTATGCACATTTTTATATAAACCTAATTTTACGTTATTTAATAATTTTGTTACAGCTATTTCAGCACGTTAAATTAACATTGAACAAATTAATAAAACTTACAGAGATTAACAATACCAAGAAGATGTACGGTTTTAGGACTCACAAACGTGTAATTTATGCTGAAATAAGTGATCCGGAAAGTGACTCCGATGCTGAACGCGCTCAACCAACATTGGGGCGTGGAAATGGTTGCGAAAGAAGAGGAAGAGGAAGAGGAAGAAGGTCTAATAGGGCTATCGATCTCGAGCCTACTGAAAGAAGAGAGATAGAGTTACTGGCCTCAGGGTGGAGATGTCATGTACGACGCCAAAATTATCGTAGACCAAGGATTATGCAGAACATGGAACACAGTAATCCAACTGTTAACAATCACGAACAAATTTTAACGATGGAAACAGGTCCATCGTCAAATGTTGAACTAGTACAAAATACTATTGCAGGAGAAACATCATCAAACAATGAACCGTTGCAGAATACAACAGCAACAGCAGCAGCAGCAGCAGAAACAACGTCCATTCTCGAAACGTCATCACATGATCAACAAGCTGTGAGACAACCATTTAAGAGAAAAACAATCTTATCATGGTTGGTAGATTGTAAAATTATTCGTGTAGGGGACCTAGTGCAGTACAGGACGAACTTGGATGGTACCAACAAGACATATGAACTTGTGACAGGTCGAATTTGCAATGGAGCAATCATATGCAGTTGTTGCGGGGATGAATTTTCTATTTGGAACTTCGAGAAGCACCTTGGAAGTAATCGCGGACAGCCATATGATCACATTACCACGCCCAAGACTTCAAGATCCTCATCCACATGCCTCATAGACTGCATGATGCTCTCATGGGATAATCTAGAGGAACAAAACCGGCGGTCCATTTTCACATATGTTCCTAGATATGACGCCGTTTGTTTAGTTTGTGGAGGAGAAGGAGAATATCTCTACTGTCACGATTGCCCCTCCGTTTATCACCATTCTTGTGTCAATATGCAGGTAATTAATTTTGTTTTTGTTTTTGCTTTGTTTACAGTTTAATGGCACAGGTTGATGTATTTGAATTGGCACTGAAATAAATAATGATTTATTTGTTCCTTTTTATACTGCAGGGACTAAAGGGGTCTTCCTGCCCGGATTGGTTATGTCCCTATTGCACATGTATACATTGTAGAGCACCTGGTGATTTACTCAAGTGCCATCAATGCCACAAGAAGTGTGAGTTTTCTTTAGTTATCTTTTTTCTCTCCTATTTATATTGACATGGCTGATTTTTTTTTTCTAAATGATTTTGCAGTTCATTGGAGTTGCTTACAGGCTCGTGAAAATGATGATTTCATAATACAAAACCTTAACTGTAAGGTATTCTATTGTGGGCCACATTGCAAAAAGGTATGCATTCAGTGTTGTTATTATGATTTGTGCATCCAATGAAATTCTAGATTTTATTTGTTTTTTTATTCAAACACTAAACCTTGTGAAAGGTATGTGAAAAAATGGAGTTGCAACTTGGAGTCATAACTAATATCAATGAGAAGTATTCTTGGAGAGTTGTCCGTGAAATGGATACCCTTGAGGAGTTCCCTCTTCCTAAGGACCGTTTAATGGAAATCAACTTAAAGGCTGCAGTTGCTGAGATGTTGATGAATGAAGCTTTTGGGCAAATTATAGACCCACACACTGGTGTCAATCTTGTTCAGAGTGTTGTTTATAGTCGTAGGTAAGCACTATGTGGGTCTATATCTATACTATACATTCTCATTATTTTTACTATTGCTACTTAACAATGTTTTTAGGTCAAATGTTAACAGAAAACCCTTGATAATACAACTTTAACTTTTATTTTTTAGGTCAAATTTAACTAGGGTTAATTTTGAACGGTTTTATACATTTGTGATCGAGGAAGATGACGTGATGGTTGCTGCTGCTTCTATTAGGTCTATACATACTCTTTCCATTAATTTATTAGCAGTTCCCCTCTTTGCTTCTATCAGGTATATAATTTTGTAAACAAAAATTTGTGATAAGCATTATTAATTGAATTCTTATTTCATGTTCTATAGAGTTAATGGGAGAGCCGGGATTGCAGAAATGCCTTTCATTGCAACAGATGAGGCATATAGAAGAAATGGAATTTCTCGTTTACTGATGGGGGTAATTGAATCGGTGGGTGATTCACAACTTCCAATATTATTATTACTTTTTTTTCATGTTCATTAAATCATGTAGAGAGTACAAATTGTCCCTAAGCTGGTAATATTGATGGTCATGTTGTGATCAATGATATTGCAAAGAAGCGCAGCGAAATATATGAAAAATTTGACCTAAGTTTAGTATCGTAATGAAAAACTTGCATGAAAAAAATCTGACCAATTGTTTAGTACAACATTAGACATTTTTCTAATAGTCACTATTTTGACCACTGCATGTTGCAGTTTTTACGTGGTCTCGAAGTTAAGAGCTTGATCATTCCATCTAGTCCAGAGACCGTTGAGATGTGGAAGAGAAAGTATAACTTTGATGTGGTAAACACCAGAGAATTGAAGGGAACAATAGCCTCGTCTAACTTGTTGATGTTACCTCGAGCGATAAGATTATATAAAGAGTTGTCCAGTACCATGCTGTTCGGGACAATATTGAGGCCGCAGTCACAAGTTTTGGACTTGAATGTTTGATCAATGCATATGGAGAATGTGTCGTTGAGGTGGTACTATACAGAGTAGTGGCCATGGTGTACAACTTTATTTATGTTTTTCTTTTCTTTTTGTTGACATTAGAAGTGTTTAACTTCTTAGGTTGTTAAATTAGGTTTTGTTTGAGACTAAGTTTTATTTTGTTGAATCTAATTATTATCAATTAGAACCAAAGTTTTTTTAGGGTTAGAACCAAAGTTTCTATGAGGCTAATTAATATCATATTCATACTATGAGTGTAGGCTTTCATGCAGAAGGCTACCTTAAATATTAAACATTGAGTTACCTTAAACAAGTTCAGTTGTTGAAAATCACCGTAAATAAAAAAGTAAAAAAATTACTAAGTAAAATTGACTTACCCCAAATATTATTCTTGATTGATTATTTGTGTTGGTTTGGTACTTCTAGTATCAGTAACAACCATAGAGAAAAAAATTTCAACAATAAAAATTATCAAGATAATAGTCATAAACTTATTAAATAGACAATGATTTTCTTTCAAATAACCTATTTGTTTACATTGGAAAAACATTATTAATCTATTTTATAAACGATCATTTGAGGAATAAAATTGGCTTCTTGAAAGACATTTTACCCAACTTTTTTAAATAACTATTGCCAATTTTTACCATTTGTTCCTGCTCTAAGTTAATTTTCATGCATTGTTTAATTTTTTCCTTCAAAAAAAAATGCATTGGTTAATTTTTGAATTATTTTGTTTTCAATAGCTACAACACTTGCAATTTTCAAGTTAAGTTCATAAGATTTTGCTTAATTTTGGTCTTTAATTTTTTGTTATAGAGATTAAATCCAAGACTAAAAACACCATTTTTATTTTTGAAATTTTTAAAAAAATCAGGAGAAAAATTGAATAAATTTTTTGTAATCACTAAACCTAAGAAATTATAATTTATAGGACTAAAAACATGTTTTATCTTTTTTTTCTACCAATAGCCTAGTGGTTTGGAGTATAAGTGGGGTGTCCAAAGCTTGAACTTCGACCTCGACATATATTATACAATGTCCCTACTAATTGAGTTAAACTTAGGGGGCATTTTATGTTTTTTTAAGAAGCCGATAATGATATATATAAATATAAAACAAATTGTCCAAATTAATCACAAGATGTGTTTAAAGAGGAACAATGAAAACACAAAACAAAAAAGACACAAGAGTCACAACTACAAAGAAGAATACCCTATGTCGTAGCCGGTGAAGACCACCAAAAATGAAAATAAAAAAAATAAATTTATTTTTTCTCTATAATTGGCGCCTACAATTATTATTTTTCTAACTTTGTCACTGTTCGTTTGTCCTCTAACTAACGTCTTGTCCTTAATATTTGTGTCAGAATGAACTTGAAAGTTTAAATATGATGGTGGATGATTCCGCTTACAAATCGGAATTTAAAAAGTAACTATATGAAGAAAGAGAAAAAAAAATCAAAATAATAATTCTTCGGTGCCTAAATGATTATTTTACAAAAGTCGTTGATTTAAGACACTATATATATATATATATATATATATATATATATATATAGGTTTTGTTAAAAGCCACTCATGAAGGTGTTTTTTAGCAACCCACATCTTAATGTGTGATTTCCACTTTTTAGTTATAACTTTGTTAAAAGACACCTTCATAAAAATTAGTTGGTGTCTTTTAGCAAATGCTCATAGAATAACTTGCTAAAAGACACCTTATGAAAAGTGTCATCTAATAAAACCCTATATATATTAACTCTACACCCTTTTCCCTATACCACAATTTTGATCTAACCAGTCTTTCATGGTAAGGAGATTTTTACGTACCTTGCATGTTGCCTTAGGTATTGACCTAGTCCCTCCAAGATTGTATTTTATTTCTTTTTATTAATAAATTTTGAGTGCTAGTAAATGATAGATAAAGGTTATGGTTTGTCAACATAATTGAGATGTCGTAGTCGTCACATGATGTTTTTGCACTCCAATTGCTTGGAAAAATATGACACAATTTTGACTCAACAACAAACAATGGTGGAATCATCATGGTTGTTAGTTTGGCAATTCATAAATTTTTGTTACTTTATGATTCTTTTTTTATGAGGACTCAACATGTAGATTGTGTAGTATGAAAAGTATACCAAATGAAAAATATACAGATCAAAAGTGATAGAGAAAGACCTAGAAAAATTATGAGAAAATATTTAGAGATTAATGAGTTGAATTCAAATATAGTTTATGATAAATATTATGACGTAATTTAATTCGTGTAGCAGACCATATTTAGTTGGTTAAGGATTGATTAATGTTGTTGGTGAGGGTTTATCCAATACAATTAGATGTTTAATTCTGATTTTATTATTTTATTGCCCTCAGTAACGGTTATTTGGGAATAAAATGTATTGTCTTTCCTAGGGTTTGAGGGGTAGAGCGCCGCCCTTCTTGGATTGTACTTGATCATTTGCTTAATTATTTTGCATCATCTCTGTGCACCGTTTATTACTTTTCACATGCTTGTGGCTTTGTGAGATGTGTTCTACTCGGTTCCACCAAGTGAATTGTCGCATGGCCTTATTGATATTCAATTCTTTGCATTGATTTTCAAGTGGCCTTCATGTGTTCCATCCAATTGGAATTCAAAAATTTCTTCAAGTTGCCTTCACGTGTGTTATTGGAAGTCTTCTCTCAACAACAAACCACCGATTGATTCTTCTCTGAATTCATTTGTTTGTCTTCGATCTCAGTTGCCGTGTTTAACTGGCAGGCTGAGATTTCCATCCCTGCAGCTGCTCCCAAAGTTGTGAGGGTTGAACCACCACCCTTACCAATTGCATCGCAGGCTGTAACATTCGCACAAGCATTGACAGTGTCGACTAAGGTTTTCTCTAACGATAACTTGCCTCGGCCATCAATTCGAGGGGAAACACTAAGCACCAAAATCACCCAGAACATTTATGAAAAAGGAATGGCAGTATGTAAGACTGCTTTGCGGGGAAGGATTGTTTTGCACAAGGGCGATAAGCCTTATGCGACCAAGGAAATTCAGATGAAACTCCAAAAGTTATGAAAGACAACAAGAGCATGGCGTATGATTCTTTAGGAAGAGGGTATTATGAATTTTTCTTTGCCACATAAATGGATATGCGCACAGTTTGGGCTGCGGGCACAGTGAGCTTGAAACGGGTGTCCTTCGGCTGTGTGAGTGGTCCAAAGATTTTAATATGCATACTCAACGCAATACTCATGCTCAGGTGTGGATTCGGTTGCTAGAATTGCCTCAGGAGTATTGGATGGAGCAGACTCTCCGTGAGATCACAAGTGTTGTTGGCGCACCTCTTTTGATTGACAATGCGACGTCCAAGCGCTTGTTTGGTCATTATGCACGTATTCTGGTAGACATGGATTTCTCACGCAAGATTTTTCATGAAATTGTGGTAGAAAGGGAAGGGTATGCCTTCACGGTTGAGGTGGCCTACGAATGGCTCTTGGATTTATGTTCTCACTATCGGAATTTAGGCCATGATGTTACTGTTTGCAGACGGTTATATCCCCTTACAGAAACGCCTAAGGAACATATTGCTCAGGGGAAGAAGCAGGTCCCAGAAAAGAAGGTTACTTGGCTACCAGTCAAGGACAATCCATCTGGAATTGGTTCATCGTTAGCTTTTGGCTCCACGAAGCAAAATGTGTCAGAACCACTAATTGTAGAAGAGGAAATGGAAACATTTCCCCCACCGCAACAACAATCTATAACCACAGAGGTTCCCGTTCAACAGACAAATGAGGATGTGTCAGAACCGATAATTATAGTAGAGGAAACAAAAACAGTCCCCCAACCGCAACATCAATCCATGCCTACAGATGTTCCCGTGACAAATGAGGTTGCATCATTGTAGGCAACATTAGAGCTTGGTGCAGCGTCCCAGTCTCATGGGGACGAAACTCTTGACCGTTCAGATGACATCTCGACATCAATACCAACAATTGAGGTAATTCCTTCTCTGGCAGCCCTGTTATACAAAATAATACTTTTAGCATGCAACTTGAGAATGTTTCCGATGAGATAGTTACAAATGATTTGGAGGGAAAACAAGAATCTATTTTATCTCCCATAAAAGAAAAAGCACTAGATGTCAGTAGTATAGTAGCTCAGGATGATGCACAAGGACTTAGATTTTATAAAAACTTGGTTAGCAAAGGCAGCAGTAGCGAACGATGATTCAAAGTCTCAGAAAAAAAAAGAATTTGCATAAGGTTCCAAACAAAACCCGACAAGGTCCTCATCCGTCGTTTAAATGAATATTATTTTTTGGTACGAGGGATTGGTAATAATGACTCCCGTCTCGCCTTCCATGATCTGTGGTTTGATGATTATTTGTTCGCATATTTTTCGTGAATGAAATTGTTGTGCTGATGGACTAGCAACATTGGGGCATGCGCTGCCAGACACTACATGGTTCACCATTTTCCCTTCTTCTTTGTTGGCAGATTTTGGGAAGGACATGAATGGGATGTCTAACTATAGATTTCCTTAGCCGTTTTTGTTCCTTTTATTTCTGTATATATTTCTCTTTTCTTTTGAGGGTTTTGGCCTAGTCCCCCCTTGATGTAAATATTTTCCCTTTTTTTTAATGATATTACGTATTGGAAAGGCGGTATAGGATGGGGGCTTCTGTTGAGTGCCAACCTAGTTAGGATGGTTCAGATTCTCCCGGATGCCCAACCTTTCTCTTGGCCTTATCAAAAAACTTATAAAAAGTAACTTTTTTCTTATTCAAAAAATAAATTCTTAGTCAAAAAGAAAAAGAAAAAGAAGAAAAAGAAAAAGAAAAGAGTGACTCTCTTTGATATAAATACGACGACTTTGCCATTGCCTTAGGGTTTGTAATTTTAGACCAATTTCATTCAACTTTAGTCATTAGCTCAATGCTAGAAACACAAACCTAGCCAAATAATACGACTCAAGACTAAATTTGTTCTCTGGCGACTTGCTTTTGCTCGACAGTGTGATATATCCATTTTATTTTGTTAAATTACTGAATGAGAAACACACTTTCTCAATCTTCACTGGTACGAACTTTTCCATTCTTATTAGTAGATTTGACATCAATTATTTCATTAGATTATTCATTATATATTTGAAAACATTTTTTTGTGTGCAGATATTTCATTGATTGATTGATTATTCGCTTTTTCGGTGGTCACTACCCAAACTTCCAAGGAGTCCAAAATATCCGAAGATGAAAAACGTAAAGCGTAGATCTGATTCCGAAATCGATGGTATGTTAACTTCTTTTCAGTAATTTGTGCAATGGTTGAGATTTTATTATGTAGTAGATAATTACCACCTCCTCTGTCGAGGAAGTGTTCCGATCTCTTCAATTGAAATAATTGAAATATGAATTATCGGATGTAACCTCATTTATGTATTTTGGAAGCTTCGTTATTTGATTTGCTTGATTAATGTACTTATTTTAAATTCGTTCTAGTGTCGATTGTGTCGTCATTAACCTAATTGATTTTGCAATTTTGAGACTTGTACTTCATTCAAGTGAATTGTAAATTGCTTAAATTTTATTTCTTCTCTATAATTAATTCCCCATCAATCAATTTTGTTTCATCAATTCATAGACCTTTTACTCTTCAAAATAAATTACTATTAAACATATGTTTATTGGTATCTGTTGATTGCCGTGCCACTACTAGTTTTATGAAGAATCTTATAGATGTAAGTTTTCCTCTTGTACCCTCTTGCCATGACCATACTACAAATAACTACATATTCACATTATATCATTTTGGGACATAAGGCTCTTCTTATATACTTGCATAGAAATTTAACAAAAGTCAATACATAAATGTTGAAGTTTGTTAGAACTTCAACAAAAGCAAGCTGACGCTTCTTAGTAACTACACCAAAGTTGTATTTAGACTCTAATTTCGAAGGGTTCAAATTTGTTGTAACTGCGTCACATAATAAGTAATTCCGGCCGTTAATTTATGTCCAAAGGGCTATGATTATGTATATTCGCAAATCAACTTCAAATAATATCCGTCATTGATTTCGATCAGACAATCAAGATCAATAATTGCATCACAAAATTATAACACGGAATCTAATTCCAGAATCCAGATCAATATCAGAATCAACATTTGTGCAAATGTTTCTTATACAAATATAATATTTTAAACTATATATATTATAATTTGTCACGACTATTTAGACACATAAAATTGATATTGTTTGATCAAAACTTTCAGGGACAACATCCAAGAAGATTGCCTACAATCTTAGGGCTCGCAGTAAAAGAGCAAGCTATGAAGAATTAAGCGATTCTGAAATTGACTTGGACATGAGTTTTGACAATGCAAGTGCAGATGATAATAAAGTGGCAGACTCAACAGATTTGCAGAACTCAGAAGCAGATTCAACAGCTGACAACACCATCTTGGTAGCTCAAAAAGCAATGGAGACTGAAATGGTGGAATCTAACACAAATTTGAGTGCAGGATCAGGAACAAATGCAGGGTCAGGAACAAGTAACATACCAAGTGGAAACTCAACATCAGGTGAAGAAAATGTTGCAGGTGAGGACGGTGCTCGAGGTGATATTCAGATTGGTCAGGAATCTCCAAGGAGACTACTTCCGGACTTGAATTTGGAGCCGGATCAGCAAGATAAGTAGAAAAATGCAAGGGATCGTTAGTACAGCTGGTGAAGTTTGACTGGATTTGGTAGTATGCAGAGTTGTGACTGAACTGTTTCTATATGTTTTACTCTTGATGTAGACATTTGAAGTGTTTAACTTTTTAGGTTGTTGTTTCAAAAAGAAACTTATTATTATGTTAAATTATATTTTGTTTGAGACTCGTGTTATTTTGTTGAATCTAATTATTATCAACTATTTTGACTATTTATCAGTAGCATTTTGTATTTTGTACTAAAACCTTAATTAAATCATTGCAACCAAATCTCAATGCAGTCTTTGCTATGTAAAATTGGATTTTTCTTATATACTACAATAGTAAAATAGGTTGATTTTGTTCATACCCTTGTTTGGCATCATCAATTTTAGACTTTTATTACATTGAACTTTGTGTTTGTTTGATCCAATTTCAGAATTTGTTCATGAAAAAGAGCACAAAACATTTACAAATATCTCATCTTAAGAACATTGAGTTGCTTTTTCACATACCCAGGAGAGGATGGAAATCACGACAAATCCTTCATTCAAGTAATTGCAACACACAATATCAAACCAAACAATAATGCATCTCCATTCAATCTTCCTTTCTTAAAACTATGAAGAACACGATTGTTGTATTTCTAACCTTACTAGCTAGCGGTGTTGTCAAATATTGGCCATCGGTGGCGGGTTTTTGGCTTAATGCCTTTCTTTCGTGGCTGATTTTGTGAAGGATGGTGGCGCCATACTTAAACATGGCGCACCATACGTCGGATTTTTGGCTCTCCACCATCAACAACACTGATTACTAGATATATTGTTCTTCACATAGAGTCAAGATACACCTTAACCTCATCGGTGAAGTTGAACATCCTTCAACTACTTAAAATGAAAGCAATAAAACAAGCATTGGCACTTTTTATAATGGTTTTTAAAAAATGCCATATTACAAAGTTTGATAGCATTTCCTAATTCCTATATCTTTCAGGAAATTATAGTGAAGAAATATATATATCAACCACAATTATGAATAATCACTAAGTGCACCAATAAATTTGATCTGTGCAGCATAATCTGTTGCATTTACACTAATTGTGCAACACGAACCTAGAAAATAGCCTAATTAAAAACATGAAAGTAAATCTGACCCATTCATGATAAAATAATGAAATCAAGCAAATTGCAGCACACCAACAAATCAAATTTCACTGGATACACCATAGTTAAAACTAAAATGAAATTGACAAAAAAGGGGATTTCACAACCGAAAAGAACAAGCATTGGATTTCAATTCCGTTCAACTTTGGAGTTTAGTGCTAACCCTAAATGCAGTTGATAATTTCAGGAAATGTATCATGGACCTATTTGGATTGACTTATTTGAGTTATCTACCGACATAAGTTTTGTGAGACTGTTAGGGAGAACTTATGAAAATAGCTTATGACAGTTATCATAAGCTTTTTTCAACTTATTTTCGTAAAATCTTCAACCTAGCTTATAAAAACAACTGATAGCATATACAAAAACAAATTTAACTTTGTTTTATCTTTTGTTATAAAAATAGCTTATGCAAGCTTATAGATAAGTGCTTATCATGATAAGCGCCAGTGCTATAAGCTGTTTATCTTCCTAAATTAGCTTACAAATGCCAAATATAACATCAATCAAATAATATTATAGACAAAATAACAAGAGCGAAGTAAAACCTAGGTATCTAAATATCTTTGTGGTTGTTACTCATGGAAAATAAAACCTACCTACCTATCTTTTTAACGTAGTAATTAAAATTTATAAAGTAGTTTTTAATTGAAAAGTGTAAACAAGAGTGAAATAAGAGTATTACCCAAAAAAGAAAAAGAGCGAAATAAGAATTCAGAAATTCAAGATCGATGATGAGAATATATAGCGATCGATGGTGTTTACCGTTATTTCTGGTGGCGGGACCATCTCCGGCAGCGAAGATTCGCCGTCGTATCAGATCCTTCTTGCATTTTCTGTGGGTCAAAATGGAATACAGAAACTTTAAGCGGTGAATTCATACTATATATTTATCTAGTATCTTTTTTAATTTGACAGAATAAAAATTTAACTTTTTTAAATTAATAGAAAGTGATTTAAGTATATCTCTTTTAATTGTTTTAATCTTTTAACTCGACCAAATGATCTACCATTCTTTAGAATTTTAGATTTTAAAAAAAAATCATACTAAAGAAATAGAAATTAGCTTCAAATTTGTTAAAAACAAAATCATTTATTTTAAATATAAAATAAATATTTTTTTAGAGGACGAGGCTTTGTTTCACGAACTCAAAAATTATTCATAGAAATAAAGTATTAACGAATATAAAGGCACAAGATTAATTCTCATAAATTTTTAATATAAAATATTGTTTCACACGCTCTTTAATAAAGTATTAGATGGTTAGATGATTCGAATAGATAACTATTTTTTTTTCTCCCACCAAGTATTGTATAAACTTATCCATGGTGAATACCACAACTAATAATTCCTTTTTGTGGTGTCATAGCTTACTTATATGTCATCTAAGGTCTAACTGGCATAGTAACTAGCATGAACCTTATTATGTTTCCTTTGTTCTAGCACGCCTTCTACATCATAGTCACTTGCACTGTACATAATCTCGAATGGAAGATTCCAATTTAGAGGTTGCATGATTGGAGCTGATATCAAAGTTTCCTTTAACTTGCAAAAAGACTGAAGACGCAAATAATCAAACACAAAAGTTTCATCCTTAGGGATCATTCTGGTTAGTGGTTTTGAAATCTTAAAAAAATCATTTATGAATTGGAGGTAAAATCATACATGTCTTAATAAACTTCTTACTACCTCAGGTACATAAATGATTTCTTTAGCATGATTTTTCTATGATTTCAAAACCACTAACCAAAATCTAAGAGATTAAGCACCTCTTTTTTAACAACTTTCATGTTGGACTTAATATCCTTTAATGAACAATAGATGGTTTATAATCCCTCTTCAAGTAGTATTATATTATGCATATGGAAGGGTTGATTCCTTTAATGTCCTTAATGGTATATCCAATGACTTTAGGATATTCCTTGAGGACATTAAAAATTTTTATCAGTTTCATTATGATTCAATTCACAATCACATTATGTTTTATTTGGACCAAAAAGTTCATACTTGATATTGACAAGCAAAGGTTTAAATTCTCCTTGTGGTCTCCTTGTGGTACTTCTATAGGAAGAAGTGACTTTTCCACTATCTCTTATCTCTACTAAAAGCTAGCTTACCGTTTTTAACATCTATAATAACTCATGTTGTAGGAGGAAAAGTCATTCCTAGAAGAATTTAGATATGAGAACCTTCTTCCATTTTTATAGCTACAAAATCAATAGGTATGTATAGTGTGCCCGTCCTAATGAAAACATTTTCTAATATCCTTGTCAAATACCTAATGGAAACATCTTTGAGTTTCAGATATCTCATTTATTCATCTTAAAAAAGTAAATTTTTAGTCATAAAACTATTTGAACAAAAAAAATGAAATATAAAGTAAAAGGTTTGTATATTTTAGTTTCACTTACAAAAATAGAATTTAAAAAGATGACGTCAAACGCTGTCTGAAGTCATTTAACACCTTCAAAATCGAAGAACTAAATCAACTATACTGTAGACTTGACTATCAAATGATTCAATACATTTGACATTGTAATTTTATAAATTTAATTTAATCATTTGACATTGTAATTTTATAAATTTAATTTAATAATGATGTATAACATAGATGATCATATCCTTCAACAAAAAAAAAAACCTTAAATGATCATATATTGCTTTTATTATATTTTTTATCTTATGTAACCGAAAAAATATTGCTTTTATTTTTCAAAGAATCAACTATACTATATATGAAAAGCTTTACAACACCCATTAATTCAAATTAACAAAGAATTTTACATGCATGGAACTTCAAAAAACCAATACTGACCTGTTCAGTAAATTATACTTTTATGGGAGTTGAATTATTTTATGATGTATTTGAATCGATCCAAGTTCTAAGTCTAGCCATTTACACCAGAAAACACTACTACTAATTCAAGCAAGGTGATTCAAGCAAGATGTCAGATTATGTCTTTTTATTCTTGTTATGTTTGAAACAGAGCACTTTGATTTCTTTGAACCAAAAATATGATAATAATATACAAATATATAGAAATATAATATGTTATGATGCAAGTATTTATGCAATACTTATAACAAGACTTCTCTATCTCCAATCTCTATAAGTAATACTAACTATTGATTATTAAATTTTAAAAACAAACCAAAGACACACACAAAATTGATGTCGCCATGCTCCCTACCTCTTCAACATTGGATAAGAAAAAACAATTTCATGAAATATTGTATCAAATAAATAATCAAATATAAGTTGATGGGTTGGGCAGTACTCCACCTTTGCCCTTTGGTCGTGCCTCCAATTAATATAGCCCAATACCCCCAATATATAATAATAATACTTCTTGTAAAAATAAAATAAATTAGCTAGACATTGAATTTAATACAAACATGGATTTATGTCACACAATAAAATTAATGCAACACATTCTTGACTATAAAGTATGTAGTGTCCTTGCTTGTTATCGTCGTGAATCATTCAGTAGGGAAATGAGAATGAAAACTAATCTAGACATACAGAATGGAATCCCTTGACCAAAATTGTTTTGAACTTTAAGACAGATCGATTCAATTTGAATTATAAAAGAGACCAAGACCAATTAATAAATAAAGTGAAGTGTGCGTGCGGCTACGCAAGTGAATTCCCAAATTAAACAAATTTTGTAGCAGCTAGCAAGTTTATGCAATTTAAGTTATAAGCAGTATACAATGATATGTTTGAAATTTTCACAGTAGGCCCGTGATATGAACTTTTCAACCAAAAAAGAGTTTGATGGATCTAATAATATGATTTTTTTTTTAAAGGCTTACCTTAACTTTTTTTAGTAAATTTTAATAATTTATAACGTATCTTCCCTTTGGAATGATCACGTATCTTTGAACATATTTTTAAGGTCCATATTTGTGTGGGGGTCAAAATTGCAACAAAAAGTAAACTTAGGGGACCTAGAAAGAGTTGTTTTTTTAGGGGAGCAAAATCACAACATTGTAATTAAGCCTTTTATAAACACCACTCACGTTGAATGTGCACTAAATCATCGCATTTATTTTACATAAACCATGTATCATTTGCGCGCAATTTCATAGATTAATTTTCGAAACTTTGTGTGACTCAAGTAGACGGCAAACTCTGCCTAGGAGTTCTAACGCTGCTACATGCCCAAGCATGACTTTGATTAAACTAGTAGAGACCCGCGACATCCCATGTAAACATTCTTGAATAAATCGTCGTTATTTGCAAGAATCGTCCCTTGACCATAATAAAACTATTCATAAAAAATGGTTTCTAGCATATTTAAAACCTTTTTTTTTTAAGGAAGCATATTTAAAACTTTTGGCACTTGTTAATGAACTAAATATAAAAATATTGTATTGGAAACTATATATATTCAATTTATTGAAAGTTTAGAAATTGTTTTCCCCAAGGAAATTTATAGTTTTTTATTCCTTAACAAGTAAGAGATGCAAGATTGAAACAAAAGATAGCTGTATCAGAGACAACACCAATGGCAGAAGGGCAATTGAAATGTAAGCAAATTAGTGTTACTATGCATTCATAATGTTCCGTTATACTAAAATAGTCTCACATTGGTTGAAAATCAAGACTACGGATAATTTATAAACAACATCCACACTCGTCATTTTAAAGAGGTGTCTTTTACGAATGACAAAACTATGAGAGCTCAGCAAAAGGCAAAAGCAGGGTTGTGGACTTGAGGTTTAAACAGATATTAATCACAGTCCACAAATGTTTTGTAGTACATTCGTAACTTACATTTTCCCTCTATTTTTTAGCACTTGTAAGTTATTCAATTTTTCAGCCTTGTGCCTCCCCGAAAGAAAGATGTCCAGTTATTTTTTTTGAAGGAAGATGTCTGGTTATTAGTACATGAGACCCACTAAATTTATATGGGATATACATAATTTGGTGGGACCCGTGTGAATTTTAATCAATAAAAAGAAGTGTGTTAAAAAGTATGTGTTAAAATGTGTGTTGATAGCATTCCTCCTAACCGAAAAATATATAAAGACACATATAAAGACACGGCTGCAACTTTTGTTCCAATCAAAATTTAGTTTAGGAGATGTTCTCATCTATTCCTTTTTCTCAAGAGGCTATCATTTACTGTGGTTTATTATATTGAAAGTTGGTCACATGTGTCTTGGGTGGTTCCTTTCTTTTAAATCTAAAGCTTTATTCAGTATCTTCCAACATTGCCTTTTATTTATTATTTTTGTACAAACAACATTGCCTTTTATAAATCTTGAATATAATCTTATTCGTTTTCCAAGTATTTTTGTTTAGATTTCACATATAATAAATAATAAAAGTTAGTAGTGTAATTAATATGTATATTTTGTATCACTGCCGGAAAAAAAATGTATATTTGTATGTAATTATTAGTAAATTATCTTGTGTACAAATGTATTTAATTGTATTAATTAAGATTGTATTTGGAAAAAAAGATCCATCTAGTAATAATTTGAAAAAAGACTTGTATGGAAATTATACCCTATACCCATACACTTCATCCTTCACCCCAACAAAATATGAAAAATGCCAATTTTACCCTCTTTTTAATTTTGGTTTCACCCCAACAAAATGATTTCACGTGCATACATTTTTTTAGAAACTGAAGAATTCATTCAACATGTAAGCATCACAAAACTTCATTGCTTTGCTTTTGGAAGGATTCAATTTCCATCTTAGATTGTTTCTTTCAATGATTTTGATTCCATTCTTACCATTTACGTTTATGATCAAATTGAGATGTATTAGGTTAATAAAGCAAAGCCATGATATGTTGTCTTGTAGTACCAGAGACAAGAGAACAGGAGAAGAAATTTTGAGATGTATTATCACAACTCTTTTAACATGAAATAGCCAAAACTTTAAATTTCGGAAAACAATAGAAGAAATTTGTAACAAAAAAATAAAATAAAAACAAGAGTGGTAATCACAATTCAATTGATTGTTCTTCCATCGACAACAATTCAAAGACTCTCATCACTTGATCTTAATTTCTTGAGACAAAAATTAGGGATTGCTTTTTCTTAATATGGATGGGGATCTTGGTGGTGATTCATGGTAAAAGGAGAAGGGTGTGTGATCCATGCTAAAATTTGATACTTTATGATGAACCTTCAAAATTTGATTTGGATTTTGTGTTTTGGTTAATTATAATGCTGGTATTATGTTCATCAGGAGAGGTTGGATTGAGGAGAAAGAGAGGAGACAATTATGGAAAAGTTGAGTGAGGGGTGAGACGAGTGTGATTTTAGAAAGGGTAAAATTGGCATTTTCAATAATTTGTAGGGGTAGGAGTATAATTGTTGGGGTATGGGGTATAATTTCCGACTTGTATTCATTAACAACTTTTTTTCTTTTCAAATGATGTTTATAATTAAGGACGGTTGTTGAAGAGAGATTATATGTTTTGCTATTTAGCCACTCTCACTACTTAGGGTCCGTTTGAATTATGCTTATTTTGAATTTATGTAAAACAACTTATACAAATAAATAAGTTTTTATGTATTATCTATAAGTTTGTAAATGTAGTTTATAAAAAAACAGTTTATCAAGAAACAATTTTCGTTAGTAAAAACTTATAGATTGACATAAAAGTTTATTTATTTACATAAGTTATTTTGCATAAGTTCAAAATAAGTCTCATCCAAATAGATTTGTTAACTCTGATGATATTCATACATCCTCATAACTCAACACGGTGTGCTAGTATGAACACTTTTCCTTCAAAAAAGAACACTAGTATAACTTTTATTTTAAGGAAGTACAATGTTAATGTATAGTATTATGTGTGATTATTCCTTCAAAAAAAAAATGTTAATGTATAGTATTAAATCTTCAAATTTTAGTCCTATATATTTATAATTGTTTCTTTGTCTTTATCATCGATTTTCATATTTCAAAATTTAGAATCATGTTCCCCCGCGTGTTCGTTGTCGCTTTCTCTTTACACGTTTACGATGTGTGGGTCGGTGGTCTCTATTTCTCAACTGAAAAATATGGTTGCGCGTTATAGTGTTACCACTTTTTTACTATCCACTATGTATTACGAACGTGATTCATATGCCATGCTATATTTTCCCCCAAAAAAATGGCATGTTATAGTGTGACTCATATGAGATATATTCTAATCAAATTTATCATTTTATCAATTTCAAATGAAATGGGAATGCATCTAGCATGTCAATGTTAGATGTAATACCTTTACTATATATGGGTAGAAGCAGGGCATGGAGACCGTCCATGCAGTTTAGCATAAGTAGTTAAAGATATACAATATAGTCCCGGTTCGACTACTAAAGTATCTATCAATTCAAAGTCATACTAGTGTTACGTGATCTAAATGAATACTTTATACTTTTTCTTCTATTAACTTGTTTTTAAGATCAACCTGTGTTGCACATGTTTGTAGGCACATATAGTGTTAGGGGTGTATAAAAGACGAGTTAGGTGAGGTTGCGTGTGTTTTATATCTTGCTCTAATAGTACATCAACCCAATTTGTAGACTTAAACTGAATCATTAAACGGATAAATCAAATGAGGTACATGTTCGTTAAAGAAGAGATGATACAAAAATAAGATTAGATTAGTTCCAAGACAGAGTCATCAAATAGTAATAAATAATGATTTTTTTTAAGAAAAAAATTCGATAAATAATTAGTAATATGAATACTGGACAAACTCACATTGTGATGTTTTGACTAGGAAAGAATTCAAGTTATACAATATGGGTGGAAGACTTCAAACAAAGCAAGCACAATTCATTGTGCAGCAAAATTACAGGTCTTGCAAAAAAAAAAACTACTCATGTTTCAGCATCACAAGTCTTATAAAAGAATATCTACTCAAAATTACAAGTCTTATAAAGAAAGTGGATAGTAGAAATTTAAAAGTTATATCAAGTAAACACTATGAACATCCACAATAGAGACATTTATTTTTTGAGTTCAACTTTGCTCCATTTAAGATGCCTCCATTTATACTTGTTCAGTGCATTGATGTATGACATGTGGCAAAACGAAATCAAATGGTTGAGATCACAAGTTGAAAAAAAAGCATATGTGTATTGAATAACAATATGTGTTTCCTCTTTCTTCTTTCTCATAGACACCACACACGCTTTTTCTTCTTCCTTTCACCATTTCGCTGCTACTGCTTCTCACTCTCATCGCGCCGCCATCGACCCTTTATGTTCATCCAACGGCGGTACTCTCCTTTTTTTGATTCACACACCCCCTTTTTTCAGATTCAGACATGTTATAAATCTTAGATTTTGGACCACTACAAGAAGTAGGGGAAGTAATTTGGATGTAGCTTTTTTCTTGATGACAACATTTATCTTCATGGTGGTTGAGATAATCGTTGGAACAGACGTGGCGACGACGGAAAGAGGAAGAGGGATAGGCAACGATTGAGATGAAGAGAGAGGAATAAGGATGTTTATTTTAACCTTTTAATCTCATCCTTTGGATTTGTTTTTGCCACATGTCACACATCTATTTATTGAAAAAAACTAAATTGAGCAAAGCTAAATGGAGCAAAGTTGAACTCCCATTATTTTTTTATAGTTAAATGTGTCACACTTGTACCCATCACTTATTTATAATTTTTTAATAGTAGTATCTAATAAACACTCAAAATCTCTAACTTAGCTTCTCACAAAATATGGGTCTCATTAGGTACTCAAAATATTTTTAAGTACATCTTGGGTATCAAGTCTTAAATAGCGAGACCCCCCACTAAGAATGGTGTTGTCTCCGGTACGCGGCCTTCTTAGGTCTCTTACGGTAGGAGAGGCTTGCAGACCTTTTTTGTTTGGAAAGAAGGCTTGCATAATAAATAGATGTCATTAGATATATCTATATTTAATTAAACGGTACTTATTGAAAGCAGAGTGACATACATACTGAAAATTTCTAGCATCATTATAAAAGGGTGATTTTGTAATTGAACCAAAATATATTTCACGTAGGAAAAAGGTTAACAGGAGGGAAAACAAATGAATTAGTCTAAAATGATAGAAATTTTGTTGCAGGCTAGAATAATATTTTTAATTAAACGAAAATAGAAGTTAAAAAAATCTAGTTAGTTTCTCAAATATCAATTAGTGTAGTTACCAGGCGTAGTCTGAGTTAGACATATAATTAAGGATGAAGAAAATTATGCATATATAACACTTCATCCGTTCATTTTTAAATGTCGTTTTAGAATATTAACATCAAATTAGCGAAGTGTATTTTTTGCATATTTTCTTCCTATTGTATCTTAGTTTTAATCTACCAATATATTCCTATTTTTCCACACACTTTTTTTTTCAATAAATTGAATATGTTATATTTCTCTCGTAACAAATATTTGTTAGTTAATACATCTTTTAATCCAACAAACTTTTTATTTTTTGCATATTTTCTCCCTCTCATAACAAACAATTATCAATTTTTTAAATATTGCACATCTCTTTAATTATTTTAAGTCAATATAAAAACTATTTCCATTTCACATTATTCAAAAACTAAAAAAAAAAAATTTAACTTTCCTCCAACTCCTTTAATCAAATTAACTTTTCTTTTGATTCACGTTGTGTCACTTATCTTTCACTATTTCTTCCTTTTGAACATTAATGGAATCTTTTTTTTTTTTCTCTCTCAAATTTGTTCCTTTACTTTGCACTTAAATTTTTTAAAAATTACTGTTCATCTTATTCATAGAATTTTAACTATTCATGGAACCATTAGCATAGGTAAAAAAATTGTTTAAATTTTAAGATAACAAGAAACAAATTTTGTTTAAAAAATCTTCTCGTCATGAAATATAATATAACTGGATTTTCCTAATTAATGATTTTTGTTTCATCAATAATTTGTTGTCAAAGTGAAAATAATTTGTTGTAAAAAGATAGTAATTTGTTGTCAAAGTGAAAGTGTGTTGTATAATACTTTTGACTTATCAAAATGAGTTGTTTTATTTAAACAACCATTTGGTTGACAACTTTTGAGATAACTCTAATTTTACAACGAAAAAGAGGTATTGACACAAAAATCAAAGCAATAGAGTGAGAAAGTAAGAACATAATGTAAGTATGAGAGAAAAAAAATTATCACAAAAGTTGTCAAAAATGGTTGTATAAATATCATTTCTTTATCAAAATAAAAGATATAAGTTTAAAAGGTTCCCTTAAAAAAAGGTTTAAAAGGTGTCAGCTTAGTGATAAGTGCTTGACAAGATAAAAGAATAATAATTTTTTACAAAGAAGAAAAATACCTTAAAATATAAAATGGTGAAGAGTATTGGGAAAAAGAAGACAAGATAAAAGAATAATATTTTTTTTATGGGAGAAATAATGAAATATGTTGCAGGTTGAATTAAAAATGTAAAAAGGTGTGAATAATATAATTGGTTAGTTTCCATGGGAAAAAATATTATAAGTGGTTAGGTATATATATAGGGAACTTATAGAAATTTAGTCCATGAAAATATAGGAAATGTTAACATGTGAATCAACATGTGTATTAACAATCATCATTTTTTATTGGAACAGAAAATATAGTTTTTTTTATTCTATTTGTGTACGTATTAAGATATTTTTATGTAAAAGTTTGTGGTGAATTCTATCTACCTTCCTTCCTTTCTAAGTGTCGTTTGAATGCGTATTTTACGTTCTGATTTATCTATCGTTTTGGTATTCTAAGAATACAATTTGTCAATTATACCTTTTGTCAACTACTCTTATTTTTTTTCAATAAAACTAATTAATGTTATATTTTTTTGAAAAAGCTAAATCAGACACATAAATTCACCCCGAAGAGAATCGAACCTGAGACTTCGAAGAGGAGCACACTCCCAAGTTCTAAGTCAATAACACCATACTAACCCAAGTGGGCTACTAATTAATCTTATATATTTGAAAAAGTAAAATTTGTTTTTTTTTAAAGAAAGGTTGTTTCTTATTATATTAAAATTTAAACAAAATTTTGTTACCTATACTAATGGTTCCATGAATAGTTAAAATTTTATGAATAAGATGAGTAGTAATCGTTAAAAAAATCAAGTGCAAAATAGAAGAACAAATCTGAGAAAAAAACAAAAGACTCAATTAATGTTAAAAAAGAAAAAAGATCGGAAGATAAGTGACACACTGTGAATCAAAAGAAAAGTTAATTTTGATTAAAGGAGTTGGAGGAAATTTAATTTTTTCTTAACTTTTGATTAATGAGAAGTTAGAATAATTTTTATATTGACTTAAAATAATTAAAGAGATGCGCAATATTTAAAAAATTGACAATTGTTTGTTATGAGAGGCAGAAAGTGTGCAAAAAAAAATTTGTTGGATTAAAAGATGTAGTAACTAACAAATATTTGTTATGAGAGAAGGATAACATATTAAATTTATTGGAAAAAGAGAGTGTATGAAAAAATAAGAATATATTGGTAGATTAAAACGAAGGTATAATAGGAAGAAAATGTGCAAGAATACACTACGCTAATTTGATGTTAATATTCTTTTTTGATAAGGCCAAGAGGAAGGTTAGACATCGGGGGGAGACTGAAACATCCCAACTAGGTTGGCACCCAACAGTGACCCCCGTCCTTTACCGTCAACCCAATACATAATATTATTAAAAAAAGGAGAAAAATATTTACAAGAGGGGGGACTAGGCCAAAACCCTCAGCAGAAGAAAAAGAGCGCACAATGAAAGCAATACAAAGAAATGTCAAGGGAATCGGTAGTTAGGCAAACCATTTCTGTCCCTAGCAAAATCAGTCGACAAAGACAACGGCAAAGAGGAGTACCAGATAGTGTCCGTCAAAGCATGATCGAAGGAAGCAAGCTTGTCAGCACAGCAGTTTCCTTCCCGGAAAATATGGGAACAAATAACCATCAAACCATGTTGAAAACAGTTATGCCATCTATTTCGGAGACGAACCGGAATAAGAGAGTGGTTTTTAAAGGCATCAACAACACTAGAAGAGTCACATTCCAACCAGAGACGATCCCAAGAGTTAGAGGCCGCGGATTCCATAGCTATAATCAAGCCCATCAGCTCCGCTTCGAAGACGGACAAGCGACCAATGTTACTAGCAAAACAGCCCAAAAAAGTTCCCCGAAAATCACAAAAAATACCACCGCAAGAGGCCTGAAAATTGACAACCGAGCCATCCGTGTTTGCCTTAACCCAGTTGATAGTTGGAGGCTTCCAAACAACCGGGATAATATCTTTAAGGGGTCTGTGAATAGGGGGGATCAAGAAATTGTCAAGGACGGGAACATCATCGTGTAAACAATTACCGTTAGAATGCGTTCCGGACAAAGCAACAAACGATGTGATTTTGGCCATGATAGCATGCAAAGAACAAGGGACCGAGTTGAAGCAAAGAGCATTGCAAGCCAACCATATGCAATACACCGTGTGGACAATGGCAGCCACAAAAATGAATGGATGAAGTATTATATATGCATAATTTTCGTCATCCTTAATTATATGTCTAACTTAGACAACGCCTGGTAAATACACTAATTGATATTTGAAAAAATAACCAAATTTTTTTAACTTCTATTTTTTTTAAATTAAAAATATTATTCTGGCCAGCAACAAAATTTCTATCATTTTAGACTAATTCATTTATTTTCCCTCCTGTTAACCTTTTTCCTACTTGAAATATATTTTGGTTCAATAACAAAATCACCCTTTTATAATGATGCTAGAAATTTCCGATATGTATGTCACTCTGCTTTCACTCTGTATCGTTTAATTAAATATAGATATATCTAATCGCATCTAGTTATTATGCAAGCCTTCTTTCCAAACAAAAAAAAAATTGCAAGCCTCTCCTACCGTCGCTAATTTGATGTTAATATTCTAAAACGACATTTAAAAATGAACGGATTCGTCATCCTTAATTATATGTCTAACTCAGACAACGCCTGGTAAATACACTAATTGATATTTGAAAAACTAACCATATTTTTTTAACTTCTATTTTTTTTAATTAAAAATATTATTCTAGCCAGCAACAAAATTTCTATCATTTTAGACTAATTCATTTGTTTTCCCTCCTGTTAACCTTTTTCCTACGTGAAATATATTTTGGTTCAATTACAAAATCACCCTTTTATAATGATGCTAGAAATTTCCGGTATGTATGTCACTCTGCTTTCAATCGGCATCGTTTAATTAAATATGAATATATCTAATGGCATCTAGTTATTATGCAAGCCTTCTTTCCAAACAAAAAAAAATTGCAAGTCTCTCCTACCGTAAGAGACCTAAAAAGGTTGCGTACGGGAGACAACACCCACTAAGAAATGTCTAAGTGGTACCCTTCTCTCCAAAAAAATATATTTGTACCTGCTTCTTACCAAATAAGTTCCTTCTGATCCTTCCTTCCAAACCCACATGCTCTTTGTTGCAGATGATGGTGCGATCTGCAGCAAAAATTCTACTAAATTAGCTACTAATTCCTCCTCTTATCCACCTTAGGGATTAGGAGTGTTCGCGGTCCGGTTTGGATCAGTTTTGAGGCAAAAATTCAACCAATCCAAAATATAAATCACATGCGGTTCGGTTCGGTTTAGATTATTCTAAAAAAACTGATCTGATTCTATCCAAATATATGCGGTTTAATTTGGATCGGTTTTTAGATATCCAAAGTTCAACATGTAGTTTTTTTTATTAATATTAATATTACACATACACCTTAAAATAATAGATTTGATGCTAAATATAACACAAATGTATTAAAAAATTAACATTACACAATGAAAATGATCGATTATATTTGAAAGATATGAAATAATAATAATATAGAATAAATTAATGCAATATATAAGATTAAATACCAAACACATCTAAAAATATTTGGTTTTTTGCGGTTTTTGGTTTTTTTTAATCGGTTTGAGGTTTTATTTTGGATCGGTTTGGATTTGAACACCCCTAATAAGGACTAGATCCAACAAGTTTCCATCAAAATTCTCATGCTTTTGTAAGTGCGATCTTGGTTTGATGAGATGTTGAATAATCATAGAAACATTTCCAATATAGATTCACCAACCAACAAAGCCTCTATTTGTGTTTGCCAATGATTAGTGTTGATGCAAGCATGAAAAAAAATAATATAGTATTCACAGCTCTTTCAACCATCCACTTGGCTCTAGATTTCGTTCTCTAAAAGAATCTTCTTGGATAGTGATAGATTTATGTCGTTTGTTCATTCCACAATTTGGATTGTGACTAAAGTTTCAAGACCACCGTGACTCTGTGGATTCGGTTCACAATTGGTTGCTTTGGCCCGAAAGGGCGTTTATGGTATGTTGATACTTTGAAGGGAGATGTTGTGACTTGGGTCGTTTCTGTGTTGGCAGACGATCCATACGCCTATTTAAAATGCTCAAAATATTCATTCTGCGTTTTTTTACAATTCGGTTTTGCACCCCTATGTAGGTTCGCTGGATTTTCGTGGTAGTGGTTGTTCTCTTTTATTACCACTTTTGTACTGAATTGTTGGGTTTTTCTTTTGTGGTTTACTAGGTCAGGTTCTTGCCCCCAGTCTTGTACTTTCTTCTCTTTTTAATTTAATTTTTACTTTGATTAAAAAAATAAAAAATATATTTCTATTATTTTTATATTTTTCAACGAATTTGTTTTACCTTTTTTTATGTATCAATCACAAATTTTTCCTTTTATTTCCTAAATTTATCGATGACAAATATTTCTCCCATATTTTTTTATGCATTAATGACTTATATTTTAATAGTTTTTTTTTATCAGTGAAAAATATTCGATTCATAATTTTTTATTTATCAATAATAAATATTTTTCCTACGATGTTTTTTATATTTATAGTAACAAATATGTGCTTTGTGTTTATTATTGACTAATATACGTCTCATTTTTTTTATATATATATTTATTATTAACTTCATAAAAAAATTGCGATAAATACTTGTCCCCATACTTTTTTATGTATGAGTTATAAATATTTCCTCTTTTTTTTTTAAATTTATCTAGTGTTTTCTTAATATTTATCAATTAATTCATATAGAAAAAACTCGTGCGCATATAGGTTAGCTAACATTGGTTTAACCATTTATTTTTTTGTTATATCCCTTCTCTTCGTAATATCACTAACCTAGATTACATAAGACATAAGTTAGGCTTGCATAACCTAGATTCATGTATTTTTTTACTTATCGATGACAAATATATGTCAGTGATGAGTATTTGTCTTGTATTTTTTTAAGCAGTTGTAACGAATATTTATCAGAGAAATATTTATCTCTTGTTTTTTTTATGCATCAACAACAAATATTTGTCCAATTTTTTTTAGATTTATTAGTGACAAATATTTATATCATGTTTTGTATATTATCAGTGATAGATATTTGTCTTATGTTTTTATGTACCAGTTAATAATATATATCACACTGATAAGTATGTGTCACATGTTTTTCTTTATATTTATCAATGACGAATGTTAGACCCATGTTTTGTTATTCATCAATGATATTTTTTATGTATCAAAGATAAATGTGTTTCGTGCTTCTGATATTTATTAGTGGAAAATATTTGCTTCGTGTTTTAGTTTATATCAATTACAAATATTTTTCTTTTGTTTTTTATTTTTGAGGGAAACAAGCTCAATGCATTTCATTTATAATAAAAGATTCAATACAAGATGGGATACGAAATTAAGTAATGTGACTGGTTAGAAATGTTGCCTCTCCTACAAGCGCATGAGCTGCTGCATTTGCTTGTCGCCTAGAAAACTCCATCCTATAGCTTGTAAAGAAAGCGGTAAATAGAGATTTGCAAGAGGTGATAATATGACCAAACTCGGAGATATCTTCTCGACGAGAATGGAAAGCATCACGGGTAATTTTAGAATCAATCTCAAAATCGACATTGTCGAAGGACATGTCGCTAAGCCATTGGAAAGCTTCAAACAAGCCCAACGCTTCGCCTACCTCGACCGAAAACACACAAGGAAAGCTGACCATCCTTGCTAAAACAAAAACACCATCCGCATCACGAAGACATATACCGATTCTTGTGCGATTATGGGAAGAAGAGAAAGCAACATCAACATTACATTTAAGCAGACCTGGGGTCGGTTTCTGCCAAGCAACCGGATGTGTATCAGGCGTGCTTGCCTCGTTGGAAATAGAGGTTGCACGATGTGTTTGTGCAATTAGTGTACCTTACTGCCCTCCGGGAATATTTGCAAGCTTCCACTCAGTTACCATAACGCGTGCTCGTTCTACAACTGTAGCACAACCTTCTATGTTTTTTATATAATTTTCATTGATGAATATTTGTTTCATATTTTATTTATGTTATAGGTGACAAAAAGTTGTTTCGTATCTTGCTAATGTTTATTGACGACAAATATTTGTCTCATGTATTAGTGAAATTCGTTGTTTATAATTGATTATTCAACAGAGTAACTCATCTTAGAGTTACTTGAATGGCTTACTATATGAAATGTGTCATGTGCTTCTGATATTTATTAGTGGAATATATTTGCTTCGTGTTTTTTGTTTATATCGATTACAAATATTTGTCTTGTGTTTTTTATATAATTTTCACTGATGAATATTTGTTTCATATTTTATTAATGTTAAATGTGACAAAAAATTGTCTCGTATCTTTCAAATGTTTATCATAAACAAATATTTATATAAGAGATAGAAGATAAGAGATTTTATTTTATTTTCGTCAAAATGCCAAGATCAAAGCAATTTTAATGTGAATTAATAAATTGTAGTCAACGCTATATGAATGACTTACTATATGTCAATGTCAATTAACTTCAATGGTTTATCATTAACTAAAAAAGATTAGTGTCAATGGTTTGCCAATATAAAAAAAAAACCGAGCAATTAATGTGGATTTACTTACCTTATGTCAATGATACTTAATTTGAATGGTAAAGATTAGGGTCAATGGTTTGCCAATTAACCAAAAAAAAAACGAACAATTAATGTTGATTGATTAACTATATGTCGATGCAATTTAATTTGAAGTGTTTTTTTTGAGCAAGAAAAAAAAAAAAAAAAAAAACTTTAAATAAAAAAAAAAAATTAAAAAAATAATTATTGTAAAAAATATGTGAACAGTTTGACAATAGCAGGACACGTGACATTTGATTTGTTAGGAGATTTTAGATTGTCAAGTGGACTATTCATTTTTACTAAGTTAAAAGGTATGTGCAGGAGATAGGAGATTTTCACTTATGAATATTTGTTCCATATTTTATTTGCATGATAGGTGACAAAAAGTTGTCTCCTATTTTTTTAATGTTTATCGGAAACAAATATTTATATAGGAGATAGGAGATAAGAAATTTTATTTTATTTTATTATCGTCTAAATACCAAGATCAGAGAAATTTTAATGTGAATTAATAAAGAGTAAACCCTCATTTGAGTCCTTGAAAGTGTCACTCGCTATCAAACACGTCCCTAGATCAACAAAAATTATTAAAAACTCCCTTAATGTTAGTTTCGTTAGTCAAATTAGTCCAAAACGTTAATTTGGTGTTAACACTAATGATGTGTTCCTATTTTTTGCCACGTCAGATGCTTACTGGATGACCACATATGCGAGGGACCAAAATGAAAGCAACAACTCTTTCATCTTCTGGGAAAAGATGAGAAAACTTCAATCTTCATCTTCTTCCTCTTCC
>Ga0228711_1001549_pt1 | contig 34072 bp, 23 predicted proteins | sample MedpolnodulmetaG_2_FD_177996 | JGI IMG/M metagenome (GOLD analysis project Ga0228711, IMG submission 177996) | Root nodule microbial communities from Medicago polymorpha collected in Santa Monica, California, United States - brown nodules | ecosystem: Host-associated > Plants > Roots > Nodule... | reverse complement strand
CAATTATGCAGGTTCCTTCCACAAACCGGAAGTAGTCCTGTCCCCCTTGCACTTCCAAGGAGAGTTCACTAAAAAATATAATATATGATTACAACTGCTCGCTGCTACAACTAGCAAGAGACTTCAAATTACTCAAGCACAACTGCAAGAGATTTTCTATGCTCAAGAACACAATCAAGAGACTTCCTATGCTCAAGCACAACTGCAAGAGACTTCTATTCAAACAGAATTACAAAGAAATTTGTTTGAGGTTGAACACTTGATTTACAATCAGCGATCTTCACAATGCAAATCAGATGCAGACTCTTAAGACTCTAGAATTTCTAAGATATGAACTTTGATAAGAAAGTCTAAGTGAACTTTTGATGTGAAACAATTTCAGCAGAGTTTTGGCACTAGTAAATTGTTGTATGAGTCTTGAGTTTTCAAACAGCGGGTCTTCACTCCTTTATATAGAGGTGTGAAAAATACGTTGGAAATTGTCAGCACATCAAATAGAGTTGTTTGAAGCTTGATCAAATCACCAATGATCTTTTGCCTGATTTAGTTATTGTCCTATGAAGGATCAATTTCAAATCCATTCCAAGTCTGGAGGAACATTTGTACAGGCATAGTTGTTGTTCTTGTCCTATTGCAGACACAAAACAGAGTAGTGGAGGTAGTGGTTGTACACTTTGTACAATTGTCCTTTTTCAACTCTCTCCAATGAGTAAGCATCCAATGACTTCAAATCCATTTGAATTAGTCGTTGCTTCATGCTTCTAGTCTTCTGCAATAACAGGCGTGATTGGATCCTTTGAACAACCCTTGAAGCTTCAATTCTTTCAGCTTCTGATGATCTTCAGCTCCTGATGATCTTCAGAACTTTGGATGAAATCAGCTTCTGGTGATCTTGCTTCTGATGAGGTGCTTCTGATGACGTCAACTTCTGATGTACTCCAGAACCACTTGTCTTCAGAACCTCTTTTCTTCAGACGCTTCAAGCTTCCTTCTTGTTGATTCCATTGCTCTCATTTGTTCTTCCAGAACCTATGCTTTAAAGAGACACTAAATTCTTGTCTATGGTCCTGCACACTTGAACAAGTATTAGCATATCCAATTGGTAATTTTTAATATCTTGTTATCATCAAAACTTAAAGGGTAATGTTAAACACATTTTGTTCCAACATCATGCACAAGTCTATTTTTTAACACTCATTTGGGGTTGACCTGGTAGTTGGCTTGGGATCTTGAAGTTTGCTTATCTCAAGGTCTCATGTTTGATCCCCTCTGGTGCCAATTTCAATGGGCAAGTCCATACAAAGTTTTACTTTGACTTTAAATGGGGACCCCGCAAGTGGACGGTGGGATTGGTCCCCTCAAATTAGTCGATTATTGAATTCGATACTGAGTTTTCAAACAAAACAAAAAATGTCTATGTTTTAACATTAGATGAATAAATCACATTATATTTCATTTCATTTAATAGTGATGTTTATTGATCCAATTGTTAAAACAACATTGTGCATGGTCGACTTATTTTCATTGTGCACCATAGACTTGGACACAAAAATAAACTCTCAAACAAAGTCTTAACGACTATTGTGGCAACATCTTACACATTTTAAGACTAAAAAGATTTGTTACTCCTAATTAAATTGATAGATAGGTATGAACACAAATACATGTTCAACTATTTAGGAGCCGAACTCATTTTCAAATGATTGATCTTGTGTGGATATAATTAAATAGGAGAATTTTCTGCTTGATCATCTTTGAAAATACTAAAAATATAGAGACAGTTCTAGCTAGTTAAGATTTTAGTTAGTATGTTAATCTTTTCTCGGAATATGTATATTCAACATTTTAAAAGTTTAAAAAATGTTATTTTGAATAAAAAAATTTCTCTTTTTCTTCGTCCTTAACAAATATTATTATGACACTTGTGAGCATGAACTTTAAATATTATTTTTTTAAGAGATAAATAGGTCAACAAAAGTTAATATATTTAGTTTATTTATTAATTTATTTGTCTTTTATATATAAAAAGGACCGGAGAAAGTACGGAGTAATAAAATCCTAAATGTCATTGCCTATGAGCAAGCTTTAGTTAGAATCGGTATAAATTTGGTGTGTTCGCATATTATAAACCGTATGTTTAAGATTGAACGACTCAGATTTTAATTGTGTGTGAAAAACTGAAAATATACAATTTAGTTTTGTTTGTTCACATTGGCAGACTGGACACAGAGAGGATGAGATGACGTAGTTAAGCAAGCCAGCCAACCAATTATTTTGAAGCAAATTTTGTTTCATTAATTGACGATCAAGCTAGGAAGCAAGAAAGGCAAGTATACCCACCACTTAGGTTTAGGTCTCCACACTCAAACATGGTCCACACTTAATTAATGCATAAACCAAGTTGACTGAGAGAAAAAAAACTGCTGCATTAGGGTTGGTCCAACAAGACGATGAATTCATTTTTAAAACTCGAGATATATAACCCCAATTGAGGTTGGCCTAGTAGTTGGCTTGGGATCTTGGAGTTTGCTCCTCCAAAAATTTCAGGTTCGATTCTCTTTCGTGCTAATTTCGATGGGTTAAGTCCATACAGTATTGGGAAAAACTCATGTCCCACATCGGATAGATAAGACTCTTGATAAGAGTTTATATAGAGGAGGCAATCCTCACCTTATGAACCGGTTTTTAAGGATCAGTTAAGCCTCTAATTTCATTATACAGAGCTCCTTGGATCAGGATATCGAGTTAAGCCTCTAATTTCATTATACAGAGCTCCTTGGATCAGGATATCAAGTTTTAAAAAAAAAACTCGAGATATATAGTGCTAGTATTTACATTTACACTAACTTTTTTTTTTCAATATTCACTCTTTTAATTTAAAAAATTTATGTGGTCATTTTAAAAATAAAATAGTGGAGTTTACGTATTATATATTGTTTTATTTTTGGTTGTATCTCAGTGACATTATTGAGTTATCTCGAGATATATAGTGCTAGTATTTACATTTACACAAACTTTTTTTTTTCAATATTCACTCTTTTAATTTAAAAAATTTATGTGGGTCTCATTTTAAAAATAAAATAGTGGAGTCTACGTATTATATATTGTTTTATTTTTGGTTGTATCTCAGTGACATTATTGAGTTATTTTTGTCTCCTTCATCTTTTAGTTGGAATTTTATACACTTGATGTGAAATGTTGCGTGAATTTCAAATATCGTGTTTTCAAAATACTGAGCCAATTTTTTTTTCTAAAGAGGTAAATTAATTATAGATTCAACAATGGATGTTATAGAAATTTTGTGATGTATCTTGTAGACGGAATATACATAAGGTAAAGCCAGTATAAAACATGTCCTAACATAATTGTCAACCAAAAAAAAATAGAACTCACTTGAGTTGATTTGGTGGTATTGACTTGAGATTTGAGATTGGGTTGGTTTGGTAATATTGACTTGGGATTTGGGAGTGTGTTCCTGCTCAAAATCGGTCTCAGAATCGATTCTCTCTGGTACTAATTTAGGTGGACTAATTCAGCTTGTTAAAAAAAAAAAACGAGAGAATTGGTTTATAGACCTTCTGCATTGCTCAAGATACTGCCAAAGCAATCAACAAAAAACAAATCATCATATTACATTACATGATTCCATTACCTCACCTCAACACCAATGACTTGTTTTTCTTATTTATTTTTTTTATATCACCTTCATAAATTGTATAATTTTGAATGCAAGACCCCAAAGTCCTTCAAGAGTATGAGATGAAATCATCATTGTCTACATAATATAAAGTAGGTCAACTTCTCTTACTATATTTTCCTCTAGCTTTGAATGTTATTTAAGAGAATTTGTTTCTTGCTGTCTGTTATTCACACTCCTATTTGTTTTGTGACTAATATTTTTCACTCATTATTTAGACCTTAGACTATTTTGATGTTTTTCTTTCAAAAGAGGAGAAAAAAAATGCTAAAGCAAGTTGTTTTTTGTTTGTTCTTGTCTTTCCCATGCCTTTCTATAACTTGACTAGGGTCCAACTTGATCATGACTCCATCGTAAGTGTGACTAACGATAAAATAGTCATTTTAGTCCCTAATTTTGTAAGGCGTTGTTACTATAATTTTTAAATTTAATGAAATTCCAGATGCGTCTCAAATATCTCTTTTGTTAGTAATTTTGTAGACCATGTAATTAACGAAATACATATTTGTTGACTAAAACAACTGACTATAAACATATTATATGTTTTTTTAGAATGTTGATACATATTTGAGGACAAAATTATTTGTTATTCTTAATTAAACAGATACATCGGTATGAACACGATATAACATGTTCAACTATATATAGGACACAAGTTTTGATTTGTTAAAAATATATATATAGGACACAAGTTCATTTCAAATGATTGCTCTTGTGTGGATATAATTAACGAGAAGAATTTTCTGCTTGATCTAAAGAAAATTTTGCCACTTTCTAAAGTGATTAAGCTAAATATAAAAGAAATTTTTAAATTTTTCATCAATATTATATCATAGGAGAAGTGTACATTTATATTCAAGTCCACTTGTAATGGATTTGTTTTTAAATTTTTCATCAATATTATATCATAGGAGAAGTGTACATTTATATTCAAGTCCACTTGTAATGGATTTGTTGCCCCATTCTCCTGAAATCCTATTTATGAAAGGACACCTGCATAGGAGAAGTGTACATACATTATAGAGTAGTGATCTTTGTACAACCATATTTGACAACTTTGATGACAACTTTCATTTTCTCCCTTCTTATTGGTCCAAAATAATAGAGAGAGAAAAAGGAAGAGAGATAATAAAAATATAATGAGAGTATGAGAGAGAAAGTTGTCAAAAAAGTGGTTGTACAAATATCATTTCTCTACATTATATACACCGAAAATATTTTCCACCCACTTTAGTCAAAGACTAATTTGAGTTAGGGTGTTTGCCTACAACACCTCTGTTGATAAACTCAAACATCATCCTCTACCAAGCTTCTTCAACTCCGGCCATTGACCATTATCTACCTCAGATCACAAGCCTTTGTAAGGATCACGATTTTCAGCAGTCAAATATTGTAGACCATCCGATTAAGATTGAACGACTCAGATTTTAATTGTGTATCAAAATATGCAATTCAATTTTGTCTCTTTGAGATTGGCAGACCTAAAAAAAGACACAAAACATGTTGCAATGGATGAGATAACATAAATAAGCAAGCAAGCAAACCAACCATCCAATTATGAGGAAAAGGGTATGAGAGAAAGAGTCAATATTAATTGTTCTCCATCAAGCTAGCAGTGTAACAATTTCAGTGAGGTTAAGGTCATGACACTCAGAACTGACCCACACATTTAATGCATAAACCAAGTTGGCTGAGGAAAAGGACTTTTGCTAGTATTTACTCACTCAAACAAAGAAACTAGAGACATATGCAACTCCTAATTTTATGAACAACCGACACAAAGATGGGCACTGAAGTCACGGGTGGCCCTGTGAGTATGGGCGGGTGGCGGCCGCCACGGCACATCATCTCTTTAGGGACATCAAAATTATTATTTTTAATTTTTTATATACATTTTTTTATCTCGTTTTGATTAATTCAATTGAAAATGTAATTTTAAATAACCTTGATTATGAATGAATGTTTGACAACGGAAAATGTAAGAAGAAAAACATTCAAATAATTAAAAGGATATAATTTTATCAATTCGCTTAAGACATCAAAATTTTAGGACCGACGTAACTAAAGTGTATGATATTCAAATATTAATGGTTGTAGTGTGGTATGCTACTACACATTGGGTCGATAGATTCATGCCTAAAATTTTATTGTAGTTTTGATTTTGTTTAAATTTTTCAATTTGATATAATATTAAATTTTTTCTACAATATTTTATCAACAAAATTACCCTCGTTGTTTATTAACTTAATCTTAGATAACAATTATGTTTTTTTATCTTTCTATTCATGTCATCTTTGTTGTCTTGATCAATTTACATATTGATCTTCAAGATTCTTATTTATGGTTTAATTTTGATATAAGCTCATATTGTTTAAATCTACCGTCTTTCACTCATGTTTTCATATGAATTTTAAATTTGATGTTTGAAAATCTATATGCAAAGGGAGAAAAAATGACGTAAAAAATAAATAACAAAATCATTATTTGAAATTAAGTTAAGGAACAATGAGTTTAATTTTATCTAATTTTATTTTACTTGACTTTGTATTAAAGCAATTAATGACTAATTTTTTGCACATATTTGATGTTGTAAACTATTTGCATGTGATAATGTCATTGAAACACAAACCAAAGTGACTAGATTACAGCACACTAGATCAAATATCTTACCCTCTTCAATTTTTTTGTTCTATTTATTATTTGCCTTGTAATGAGTGACTCATTTATAAAAATATTTTTTTCTAAAATGAATAAACCTTCCAAATTTTAAAGAAATATTAAAAAAAATCAATTGTACCTTGTAATTAATATTACTTATTATTGTGTATAAAGTGTGAATTATATGTCTCATATTGAATAGAATACTGGAGGTTGAACATTTTATATGTGAGAGAACCAATAAACTATCTTAAGACTTTAGGTAAGAGTGGGGTGTCTCTCATTTTTATGGTTGCTTTGACCTAGACGTGGATGATCCCACTCCGCTTGTGACCCAACACTTACATCACATTTGAGTTAATATTTTTCACTTTATATTTATTTTAATAAACAACAGCCTATTATTTTTAGATATGTGCTATAGTTTTAATTTTTGGCCGTATGTCAGTGATATTTTTGAGTCGGATCCGTCTCCTTCATCTATTTTTTTGGAATTTTATAAACTTGATGTGAAATGTTACATTAATTTCAAACCTCGTGTTTTCAAAATATACTCAACCAAATATTTTTTTTCCAAGGTAAATTACTTATAGATTAGATAGTGGGGGTGATAGAAATTTTGTGACCTATTTGACATATTTGTCTTGTAGATGGAATACCTAAAGTCAAGCCCAGAAAATACGTCCCAACATTATTGATTAGAATTCATTCTATGAAGAAAAATAGCAAACCTTATCTTTAGAGGAAGCAAAAAGATAAAAAGAATCAAACATGTATTTTAGTCGGATTGTGCTACTCTAAAATGAACAATTTATTTTAGAGAGTAAAATGAACAATATCAATGGTAAAAAAAAATAAAAAATAGTTGATACTATATGATGATTCAAATATCAACTCTTTTGTTTCTTTACTCCTTTAAAAAAAAACAAAAATTCTTGCTTTACTACACTTTACAGGAGTCAAATCAATTTTAGTCAATTTTAAATCTAGGTGTATCCTAACGTGGCAACAAGCCTCTATTTTAAGATTCAAATATATAATTTTCTTATGCAACATAACATATTTGAAGACTGAGAACTCATAGAAAAAGAAAGCTATAGATTTGAAGCTTGTCGTCCATATCTAAATATGGGTGAAGGACCAAAATTACATAAAAAATAATAAGATTAAAGACCAAATTGTTACCTAAAGTTAAATTGAGAAACTGAATGAGCATTCCTATTTCAAGAGTTCAAACCCTAACCCTAGTTCAAACCTTAGCCCAGTTGGGATTCCACTTCCCTTCAATGTTACCCAGCTCAAGCATTTCAAGGCATTCTTCCCAGAAAAGGTAACTGGTATTTGTCTATATTTTCAAGGCAAATTTTTTTATTTCTGGCCCACCAAATGTAGTAAGAAATTTTGTAACAAATTCTGAAGTGAGAAAAGCAATTTTGAAATAAATATCACTACCAAACACAATGGTACCGGCGACTCCAAAACACAATGGTACGAACAAATACAACCTGAAAATCTAAAAGGTACCAACAAAATACAAACCAACAAAGCAGGTACAAAACTCAAAACAAAATACAGCATGAGATGGTTAACTTATCCCTTAATTAACCACCTTAAAATATCTAATACAAATGTTACAACTTCATATTAGGTGTTGTGGCATTCATGTTGTATATCTGAACCGTCCAATTAAATTGGACGGTTTAGAATGCCGTGAATATAGTACAGTTCTGAATGCAGAGACTCTAAAATCCCCTCAAGAGTATGAGATGAAATCATTATTGTCTACATAACATAAACTAGCTCAACTTCTCTTGATATATTTTCCTCTAGTTTTGAATGTTACTTAAGAGAATTTATCTGTAATATCGATCACGTTGAAATTTTGCTCCTACGATAGTTTGCTTATGCAATTCATCAGCACATCTGTGTGTTCAGGCTTCCCAACGGATACTCGGACGTAGCCTTTCAGCTCTTTATTGCTGTAGTGGCGAATCATCACACCCATTTCTGCAAGGTCTTCCTGTGTTCACAAAACATGTCTTTTTAGTTAGAAATATGCATGCAAAACATTAAAACAAAACAATTTTGCATTATATCTACCAGAATCTTTTCGGAAATAACTTCACTCTTGGGAGCAAGGTTGTTAAAATGGCGAGTTAACTCAAAGAATCATACGGTTCCATGATTCTATGTATCAATTACGAGTTGACTCAACTTTAAACTCGAATTTTAACAAACTCGGAAATGAAACCTATTTACTCGGCTGGCCTTGCAGTGAATTTTTAAGAGATTTTATTTTCTTTTTCTTCCCATTTTCCACATTCGGTTCATTTTAGTTTGATTTTTGTTCTTGTCAGTCTTTCGCTTTATAATTGAGTGGGAATTTTGAATTATTTATGCATTTATCGTATTATATATGTCATGTATATATTATTTTAATACGATGTAACCTTGTATGATTTTACAAGTCGATTTTACGAGTAGATTTCAAATAGGAAAAATGAGTTTGTTTGAACTCTCGATTTTGACAACCTTGCTCTTGGAGAGATAGATGTGCAGAGTGATGATTTAAAAGACCAAATTCAAGGTTATCAACAGTTCAATTCCTATAACACACAAAGACTTCTTTTTCTCCTAATGTGATTATTTATCCTATAACACGGAAATTTTCTAGGACAAAAAAGACATCTACTAAATCAAATAATTATTTTATCCTAAACATATACAAAAAGTGAATGAATAAGTATGAAGATGTGAAGACATGAAAATGAATGTACCTTTAACTTCTTTGGATCAACTCCAGATGTAACCTCACAAAGAATGAAATTAGAATGGCTTGGAAATGGCTTAAGGAATGGAACTGCCTTCAAAAGGTCGAAAAGCCTCCCTCTTTCTTTCACCAAAGCATCTTTAACATTCTATATTATATTAAGACTGTTTAAATTTGGGCCATTTGGCTTGCGTTATGCATAATAATATGCAATAATCATCTCGTGCTTGTTACAATTTGTATTATGGTTCATCAATAATTTACTTATACTCCCTCCGTTTCAAAATAATTGCCGTCCTAGGTTTTGTTTTACATAAATTAAGAAAAGCTATAAATATATTAAAGAATGTTGCAATTTTACAAAACTATCCTTATTAACTATTGGTTCAGTCATTGTATAAATGCATAGTAGAACATAATGACATGAAAGAAGTGCTGACAATAATAATTTAGGGGTAGAATTGGAAGAAAAAAATGTTGCGTTGAAAAATTAAAAGGACACTTATTTTAGAATATTTTTTATACGCTAAAACAACAGTTATTTTGGAACGGAGGGAGTGACAAGTATAGATGGTCATAATGTAGTAGTGCAAAACGAATTAGCGTACATGTGTGAGAGCTCATATATATGACAAAGCACAGAAGAAAAACCTCTAGATATGTCGGATTTTGCAATGCTGCACATGCAGAAATTTCGGCAGCAACAGATACATTATAAGGTTGCTTTGCTCTCCAAAGATATTTGATTATACTCAAAGGAAAAGCTCCATATCCGACACGTAATCCAGCTAAACCTGATAATTAAATGGTCAACATTAGGACAAGGAACTCTAACCATGTAATACGCAGCAAAAAACACAACATGATGATGATAAATATGTAACATAACAGGATTTTATGCTTGCTATTTCAACAAGAAATGCATGAAACATCGGATACAATCCATAAATTAATAATTTTATGCAGATTATTTTAATTTGTACAAAAAGTATGCACAATACAAAATCGGTTAACCATTCCAATCCAAAGAGTGTCATCATTAGCTTCTACCTTTTATGTAACTAATTCTTAGATTGTAGATCTAGCATCTATATGCTGTGTGTTGTAACAACAGCATCTTAATGCTACTAAATAAATCTTCAAGCACACTCAATTGTTATAGTTTGATTAATCAAATTACTTATGTTCAAGTCAATAAATGACTATTAGAATATATAAAATGTCTAAAAAATAATATTATGTTAAGAGCATTTTAGTTTATCTCCTACAAATAACTTCTAATCTTAGAGTATCTTAAATTATCTCTCAGGATTAGTTTCCATATTACTTGTTATTATCATGGTTTGTTTCGTGATTTCCCAATCTTTTCAGGATTAGGAGTCTTGTATCTCTATAAAAAAGGGCTAGTATTTTGTCATTTGTATCAAGTGATAATGATGCATCATATTCAGAGATATTATTCATCTCGTGCTTGATACAATTTGTATCACAGAAGAACAATTCTTGTGAAAAAACTAATGGGAAAAAAGTATAAGTGTTACCAGCTCTTTTGCTGAACGTCCGAAGAACAATCAGATTGTCATGTTTCTTCACCCAACTCATCTTTGATTCAATTGTCGAAAACTCAATGTACGCTTCATCCAGCACCACCAGTATGGGAAGCTCAAGTATCTTTAAGAGATCTTCATCATCAATTATACTGTTTTGAAATTGTTAATATCCACATACTTGATCAGAAGCTAACAGAAGAGAAACACAAATTACGAGGATAATAATAAGTGTTAAATATGTTTTTTTAAACCTATGAATAATGAAATAGTGTGCTTATAAACCATGATAAGTCTCTTATCAGGGAATAAAAGCACACAAGTTTCAACCCTACGACTGAGGACGGCGGGGGTTGAGAACGGTGCAGGCTGAGGACGAGTCATGGCTCGCAGCAGAGACGTTCAGAATGACAGAAAGAAGGTTTAGAGTTCTTTTTCTGTGATAATCCTAAAATACCAATGCAACGGTTCGTTTTAAAGGTATTGTGGGGATTTCGGATTAAAAACAGTATAGTGCAACTGTAGTGCCACTCCAGTGGTGAAACACGACGTGATTTCCAGCCGCTACTCAATTCCTTGCTGCATTGCAGTGTGTGGGGGCAGTTACTGAACGCGATACGATTGAGAACATAGATTATATGCCATAATTTACCTTTTCTCTCGTGGCATCCAACACATGACATCTAAAAATTAATCACCCTCAAATATTCTATCCTCGCCAACATGTACCTTTCTTCCTCTTAAAACCAAAATGCAAATCCATTTCTACATAGATTTTGCCTGTCCTTTTCTAAATACCTCTCCTCTCTTGATTTCATTCGATGGAAAAGCTATGAATTCTTGCTTCCATCAGAATAGTTTTGCAATGGTTATTTTTCCGCCCATACACATGAAAAATACACTCAAATTATATTGGCTTTGTGTTTGCACCCATAATTGATTCTGAGCTGTTCATAATTTATACAAAATGGACACATAATAATTACATGCAGCTCTTCCTCTTAGCCCAGAAAATGAGTTCTTTGACTTAACTCTTGGTGCAAATCTGGAGGCAGAATAATGGATAACCTATCATCGCGAGTACATCAAGGATCTACTTGTCAAGAGTCAAGACCGATATGCTAGAGGTAAAGTCAGTCTCCTCTCCTAAGGTTCATGATTCTAAGTTGACCGAGCAAGGAAGCCAAAAATCAAATTTTCAGCAAATAAAACATGTCAAATTGCGACCTTTGGTCTTGAACCACATTGGGTTGATTTCAAATGGATTTTTGGTATTTAAAATGCAGTCTTCACTATAGGTCGCAATTGTTTCCTACTGCTCCCACTCAGCCAATTCACTATCAAAGCCTACGCGAATGCTGACTGGGAAGAAAACCTTGATGACAGGAGGTCAATTTCTGACGTCGCCATCTTTCTTGGTCCTAACTTTATCTCATGGTGTTTTCTAAGCACATTGTGGTTGCAAGGTCCAGTACAGAAGCTGAGTATAGAAGCCTACTTCAAGTTACAGCCGAACTGTAATCCATTCAGACATTACTTTCTGAGCTAGACGCGTCTGCCAATGTTCCTCGGGTTTTATGTGATAATCAGGATATTGTAGCTCTGGCCCACAATCCAGTTCTTTATGCACACACAGAACAACTGGAACTTGATTTTATTATTTGTTTGAGAAGGTGTGAACAAGCTGATTACAGTCCAGCATATTCCTGGACAAAGATCAATTTCTGGATCTCCTTAGTATGCCTGTCTGTCCTACCAGATTTTATTTCTAAATGACAGGTTCAATGTATCTAAGCTCATTTTATTTTCTCAGAATCACACCCTCCTTGACCCTGTGGGTCGTGAGGGTATGAGATAATACATTTCTCAATTAGCTAGCTGTTATAGTGAGTTAGTATGGCTCTGGCTATAAATAATGATTGTAGCACTGTATTAAGCAGTTTTTTCATTCAATTGATTCAATATAGTCTCTCTTAATATACTACCAAATTTTCCTATTTATTTAGGATTTGGAGTCTTGTATGGTATAAATAAGGTTAATCCTTGCTCTTTTGTATCAAATTATTGTCAATCATATTACACCATAATCATATTTCAAAAATCTTTATTTTTTCTCGTTCCCTTATTTTTGGACCACCTGGTTGTTGGCCAACATGAAGATGGCAATTCCTGAAAATTTCATGCTCCAAATGTCCAACTTTGGGCGTTAAGGGTAAGTTAATATCCTACATTGACTATTGATGCGGCCAAATTAGTAGTTATAATTGGCAGTGGACCTCACACCATGACCAGCTTTTGGGATTGAGTTAGGTTCAAGCCCAAATTCTAGGAAATTAAAACTCAGGTACCTAGTTTTCTAAACGGTTTGTGAATAGCGGAATATGGCTTAAGGCCAAAATCTTCCATATAAACACACCATTGATGATGGGCATCCCTACACAAATTGGCTGTGACAATTGTCAAAAAATCTGACACACCATTACGCCTGGCTAGCGTTTAATAACAGTGTTTCTAAATGTACGTTGTATGGCATAAAGATGTTGAAAAAGGGATACTAGACAGTTACCTCCCATCTGGATTGTTTGGAGATGTTAAAAATATGCACTTGGGCTTCTCTTGTTTAATAACCTCTGTTATTTGTTCCACATTCAAGCTGAAATCTGGCCTCCTTGGAACTACAGTTTAAATAATGCACAGAAGTTATGCACATTTGACATGGCATAATAACAAAAATCTGAAATTTGATAACAAATCCAAGGACTGCTAAGAGGACGAAAGGAATAATAATATAAGTTAAAAATGTTATTCTTACCTTTGATGACAAGTGCTCCATTAACTGCAGCATCAAATTCGTACATTGTGAAAGTTGGAGGGCAGTCGACAATCTTGTCACCAGGATCAAGCACACAACTGTAATATATAGATATATATAAAGCGTATTTCAAATCACAGAAAATAAGAATGAGTTGCTAGAGCTAGCTATGCTGATAATAATTTGAAGCCAATGAAAAACATGAAATGATGAAATGGTTCTAACCGCATGATCAAATCAATAAGCTCATCGGCACCACATCCTACAAGAATATATTCAGATTCAAGGCCTGAATCTTCGGCGAGAGCTGCACGCAATCGACGGCTCTCTGGATCCGGATAGACATATGGGAATCGTATTGACCCTAGGGCTTCCATGACCTGTCATGTCAAACCTCCAATAGTCAACTCGAGAGACAATACATTTGAACATAATAATCAAGGTGTCACAACTTATACATTGTGAAAGTAGATGCTTAATGGATATAGCAAGGTGTCACAACTCATTAACCGTCAACTGAACGCAATTAACCATGATTTTTAGGTGCTCAAATATATATCCATTAATCGTCCAAAATATGTTTGAATATACACAATTTTCAGATGGTCAAATACACATGATAGTCATTAACCACGATTTTTGTTATGGTTAATGACTTTCAAAATACATTTATTAATAACACAACTGTAAAACAACTGGATCACTCTGGATGATTAATGAGCAGCGACAACTTGCTATATTCATTAACCGTCCACTAAACTATGTTAACGGTCTAATTTGTTGTTAAATTGTTTTGTTAAAATAACACACCTGTAAAACAGTGCCCTGGTCAATTACAACATTATGTTACTGTTTTTCAATGGTGAGGAAAAATAACAAAAAAAAATGGCTCACCTCTGGAGGGGGTCCATAAGGATTTTCATTAGCATCTAACTTGACAATATCCTCAGGCTTGCGTCCAAGACGAGAAGATAAAACCTGCATCACAAACCCTCCTCTTCTTATGTTACTAAACTACATTGCAGTGGAACAATTTTCCCAACACAAACAACATTGTTGTTGTAGCTATAAAACACTTGCACAAACAGACACTAGATACGACACTCACACTGACACGTCGACGCCGATAAGACACCTCTGATGAAAGGTGTGTTCGGTGTCAGACAGGTGTGAGTGTCTTACACCCACACAGATGATAACATTCAATAAATTCATTTTCTTAAATTATTATTGTTGACATGTCAGTGTCGTGTTCGCGTCTTCACTAGTGCTTCAATAAATCAATTGAATATAATCACATATGTTGGTGTCATGTCAGTTACTGACACTACAAGCACGTCATCTGTCAGAAGTGTCGGTGTTACATAATCCACTGGGCAAAAGACAAAATGGGATTGAGTTTGAGGAAACAACAAACCTCAAAAGGCAAAATGGGTTGATAAGGAGCCAATTTCCGAAGATGTTGTCTGATAAAGGAGTCACCAGTAGTAGTAACCTGAAGAGGACCATTGTTGACTTGTTCAACAGAAGAAGGAGGAATCATTGAAGAAGCCATTGTCACAAATTTCCTTCTCTGCTGCAAATTGCTGTGTGATGAATCAACCAAGCATAAAGCAGATGAATTTTGTAAATTTATAATACCCATTTTAACCTGAATAACAACAAGAAATGAATCAAAATGTTCCAATTCAGAAGGGTATTTTAGAGAGAGAGAGAGGTACAAACAAGGGTTGTCTGACTGTTCGTATGTCTCTCTGAACTGGAAGTGTTTGTGGTAGCCGCCGGTCGGAAAAAGGAAAAGATTTTACAATCAAACGTCAAAACTTGGTACAAAAATATTTTATTTATTTTTGGTTAAATAATTTTTTCATCCACAAAAAGTTACTAAACTTCATTTTTCTTCACAAAAGAGAAGGAGAATGTGTCCTCTCTTCTTTCTTCAAAATTGTAAAAACATTTTTAAACTTTTAAGTTTTTGAATAATTTTTGTCCAAACATGTTTATTAGAATGTCCTAAAACTTTTTTTTTTTAAGTAGTCTAGTGGTTAGAATTCACTTTTTTTAAGGTGAATAAGTAGGGTGTCCGGGGTTCGAATCCGGCCCCTGCATATAACAATGCATATCCCTGCCAACTGAGTTATGCTACAATGTCTTAAAACATTTATTTACAAAAGTTTAGAATTTTTTAACATTTGATGAATTAAATATGATTCTTTCAAATTTCAAAAGTTTAAAATAAAAATAATGAAAATTTTGACCTAAATATATTGAATTTTTTTTTGAAAGACTAAATATATTGTATAGTTGCCTAAAACCAAAAAAAAAACTACAAACTGATTTGATAACTGTTCTTTTTTTTTTGGTGTATTTCTTTATAACTGTTCAGTCATTCATTCCTTAATTTCCGACTTTTTGCATATAGAAACTAAATTTTGAAGTCTTTCTTTAAGGTGAAACTTTTTGTAATGTTCTAAATATGTTTGTAAAAAAACATTCAAAAGTACTCATTGACTTAACCATGGGTATTAAAATTGTGCGCAGGAAAAAAATTACAAACGAAAACCTGCAAAAATTTTGTCAACTAAAAATAAATTTGATAATCTTTTAGGCATAAAAAACTTACACATTTTCTTTTCTCTTTAAAAAAAACATTTATTTTTCTAACAAAATTGTTATACAAAGAACTTTTACTCACGGGGTATTGATGGCATGTTAATTGGGATTTTTTTTCAAAATTTAAGTTAACAATTTCAAAAGTACTTGTTCAAAAAAAAAAACAATTTCAAAAGTAGTTCAACAATTTTTGTAAAAAAAAAAGAAAAAAAGTAGTTTAACAATTGCTTTGATGCACTATTCGGGTCTGAAAAATTTCTCAATTTGGCTCAAATATGTTAAAATATATTGTTGAAAATGTATTTCGAGTAAGCCTTGTACTTTTGAGGACGGATTAAAGATTAACTACGGTTTGTTCGATGCAAAGGATAAGGAGACACGTTATGATGAAAAAAACACACTCATGAAATGAAACATTTTATGAAGAAGACACGTACTCGCAAAGAAACACACAGAAACATGTTCTAAAGAAGTCACATAATCCAGTGAAGTTTCACACATAGAAATTGTATGTTCTCACTTATCACATCTCAAGACTCCATGTGTATGAAGAACAGTCTCAGCTTTAGTCATCACACACTCTGGTGTAAAATAAGACACCAACTTCATAATTCCCAAAGGACACTCAATCCACACATGCATTGCATATGTGAGAGGCACCTTGGTGTGATTTACCACATGACTTCATTGGGAGGGAAAAAATATTTCTTTTCTACAATAAGAAATCTAACTGATTGTATTGTTCTCAGAGACGACATTGCATTAAGATATTACTGCAACTTTTCAAGTGCTAAAATATTACCAAAATCAAAAATCAAAAATTATTTTTAACTTGGTTTCGAAGTATTTTTAACTTGTTAAGACCACCATTTATACATTCCGAATATTGATTTCAAAACATATTAAAACATGCCCTGCAAATTAACATTCAACAGGTTAATCACATCCTAAGCACCTATTGAAAGCGAACATCCGGGGTATATTTTCTACACAATCTGGAGTCAAACTTGTACAACCTAAACTGCAATGGTCACTTTCGAAAGCCAATACACGTTCGAAAAAAATACATCTTACTTGTGAATACAAATATTTTAAACAGAAAGAGCCATAGAATGTTAGGTATCACAAACAATCCCTTTATTTTCAACAATAAAGATGTCATGTTTACAGCACAAGTTTTCCAACAAAAAAAAGTGCTTGCTATGTTGGCATGAAGTAGCTGCTTTGTAGAGATTAATAGTATACATTACTGAAGAAATAAATTCTATTCTTTTTGAGATCGAGTTTGAGTCATCACATGAACGAGTTCTGATCAGACGGAGTACAGTAACTTTTACACCGAAATGTTTCTACTTCTTCATATGCTACTGAGAATGCTATCTTTTCACAGGTACAAATACTTGGTTGATGCACATAATCTACATATTAGACTACTGGACAAACATCATGTACAGAAACCTAACTAGATCATAGAGAGGGATAACTACGGGTGAAATGGGCAAAACAATTCAGTCGAAGAATACTTTACAGGAATGGTTGCGGGACTTTCAAGAAAAGGAAGCTTCCATTGCTTGTAAAATTGGTGCAGTGCTAAATCTGAAATTCCTTAAGCTCCGGCCAGGCCCCACATCGATAGGCTGAGAATCAGGTTCAGATTTTGTTGGTTGGCTGTCCATAATTGTGGAACTGCTTCCAGTAGAACTGTGCTTTGCTTTCCACACACAAATTCCTTAATAAAAGAATAAAGGCCGTTAGTAATCCTGATGCAAAAGTCTTGGAAATCCACAAGAATCAAATTAAAAATGCATGAGTACAATTTATGCAAGTGCATCTACCATTTATTTTCTTTTTGAATCCGAGCCTAGTGCAACACATTGAACTATAGCTGGTAATTAACACAAGTCTAATGACAGCCAGAGTAGATAAAATAATGCTCCTTGTCCCATATTATAAAATCATGTATATTCTATATACTAGTCAAAATCTTATCAGTTATTACTAATTGTGACCGACTTGTAGCATTTTATAAATACATCACACTGCCTACGACAACAGTGAATAAAAATATGGGTGAATCCAGGCAACACTACTGTGCTACAGAACAAACAACTTTGTATATGTGGATGATATTATCATCCATGGATCTTTTGTAGTTCATTAGCTCATTCAGAAGCGTGAAACACAATTTTCCTTGAAGCAACTAGGTTCAATTGATTTTTTTTTCCTTAATATCCAGATTAAATTAAACACCTCAGTGGCTCTTTATTGTTGTATCCATCAAAGTATATCAAGAACCTTCTACACAGGGCAGATATGGCAGATTGCAAACCAGTGGCCAATCCCAAGCCAGGAAACTGCAAACTTTCAAAAGTCTCTGCGAGCGTAGCTATATGCTACAATCAATCGTCCACAACTCAGTTTTATGTTAATACGGTCTTCCAATACATAGAAGTGCTCACTTTAGAGCACTCGAAAAATGTCGACAGAACTCCATGGTACCGTAAGGATGCCATTCATCAAGGGTTACTGCTGCAGCCCTGTTGTTGCAGATTTCTTGCACTACTCATGTAGTTAATTGTGATAACCAGAGTACAGTAGCTATCAGCCACAGTCCAGTTCTGCACTCCAGACTAAAGCTTGTGGAATTGGATTTTTATTTTCTTCGCAAAAGGGCTACGCGGTTACTAAATTTCTAAATGGTGTGCACGTGACGTCTCTTGATCAACTTATTGACTCCCTTACCAAGTGTCCCACAGACCTCCGTTTTCAGTCCATTATTGACCAAATCAGAGTCCAGTCTTCTCTTACACATTGAGAAGACGGGGAATGTTAACGGTATTTGCAAATGCATGATATTGTGCATACAGCTAAGGTCATAAATTCATAAAACAGATTCAGAATGTTCTTTCTCTCTCAAATTAGTTTCTCTTTCTTTATTTTCATTATAGGCAATTAAACAATAAAATAATAGATGCTTGTAACAACCAACCAGCACTTGCATTGACATAGGAAATACCTTTAAGTGGCAAGTCAGGTCTTGGAGCCATAGGAGGTTGGTGTGTTGAAATCCAAGACTTCAAAGATCTGCATGAAGGCAGCGAATCTTTTTTAACATTGACAACACAAGAGACATTACCAAAATATCAAAAACATAAAGTTGTACTCACGCCAGAAAGGGGGACACCATATACAGCTTAAGACCAGTGATCCCACGAGATATCACTTCATCACTAGAAGGTTGAAGTTCATCAAGTCGTTGCCATGCAATTTCCTGTATAGATATAATAAGAAGAATTATCAGCATTCTTATCTCCTATAGTAATTAAAGACCTATAAAAATAGACAATGCAAAATAAATACAAATCCAAATTTCAAGGTAACATGGCTCCAACATATCAGGAACACTAGTCCAAAGACCACAGTTGTACAAGGGATAAAAATGACAAAGCACTACATGTTTCACAGAATTATTTTATTCAATATTAATGGTTGGGTGACAAAATAGAAAAATAAGCTAAACGTTATAGAGATATGGTCAAAATAGTTCTGATTTGAGCTTTTTGGATTGAGTTAGGCCAAGTATAAATTTTAAAATAAGTGTGTCTCACTCGATCCTAGGTATGTTACTAAGCCAACCGTATATGTTCACTCTTTAGATGTTTAGTCTTAGGCGTGAGTGAGTGTTATTAGGAAACCCGCAATTGTCGACACTTCAAAGTCACATGCAACCCTTGGCATGCTGGAGTGCGTTGCCAGCGTGATAAAATATAAAGCTTTTAGTGTTTTAAAATCTGTTTTGCAAAAAACAAAAACAAAATCTCATTTAGAGTCTACCCACGCTACACTTGTTGTGAAGAGGTAATAAGCTTTTGATTATGTTTCCATATTTTAGAGTTCTCCCTCTTTATCCTAAATACATCTGTGTGGAAATTTAAAACAGAATATGTTAGGAACCCATAAAATGGAATAAATAGTAAGAACACTATATTCAGTAAATCTGAAAGAATTGGAGAGAAAAGTCTCCTCCAAAGGTTTCTCCCCTTCTACAATAGTGTCGCCACTACAAGATGTTTAAATACTCGATGAATCTACTCTATCCTTGTATTATTCTATATATACATGATAATCTCCAACTAATCAAATAACAAACCTCCCTAAGTAACTCTCCTTTATCCTAACAGTATAGTATGAACATCAGGTTGGAGGAGAATACCCATGATCATATATTTTCTCCTTATATGCAGATATTTTCTTGTTTTTGGAGTACTATGACTCTATGATTTTCATCTAGCTACAATGTTTTGGAAATCAGGGTATAACTCATAGTGCCTTGTAATTTTCAGTTGTATTTCTGTAAAGATATTGGTTTTTTATCCGAAACTACTATAAGTAGTGGTAATAACTCTCGTGTTGCTGACATAGGATGATTAAACGATAAAAACTTTAAAAATAAATACATCAAAAGAATCACATACACTGATCTCCTTTTTGGTTTGTGGGGCAAATGATGTATCATCTTTGACACCGGCAATAATGTAAAGCCGTACTCTCTGTTGTCCAAAAATAACTTCAAGGTATTCATCCTTGTTAAGAAATTTTGAAACATCAAAACCAGTTTCTTCCAAGACCTGCATTTAGCACAAACAAAAACATGTTAGCAAAAGCCAAGGCAAAACTCGTGTATTTGGCGTAATTTTTCCTTAAATTAAAAGCTAAAAATAAGAGCTTTGCAAATAAACTGAAATTGTTTGGTGATTCCTGCTTACTAGTTATTTTTTAAATAAAATATTTTTATAAAAACCTCAATCTTATTAAAAATTCTATAAGACCAACATTACCAAGTAATAGTTTTCAATTTCTTTCAAATATATATACATATATATGTGAAAATAGTTCAAATTACACCAACATACAATGGTATTTTTACACTGTTCAATAACATTTTATCGAATGCATGTATTACAAAACTCATGGTTGTATTAAGAATAACTATCACAGATCGTACATGTAAATTTTAAATAATTTTAAAAATAGTCTGTTATGTTATTGAAATAAATAAAAATTATTGGTGTTTAGAACCATTTTATAGATAACATATGTAAGGATTGTTTCAATATGCCTACTAGTCTTTAAGAAGAAGGACTTGTTGCCTAACTTCTCCATTTAAGATGATAAGCCAAAACTAAGATGGGTGAAATGCACCCTTAGTATGACATGAATTAGCCAATTCAAAATACTTGTAGGTTTTATAAATCTATATCAATTTTGTTATGTTTCCTATACCAACAGGGCAAAAGAAAATGGAAAGAGAGTCATTCACGACTAGAATAAAAAAACTCTGAACAGTCACGCTTACTTCTCTAACGGCACATGCATGATCTTCTTCATCTTTGCTCTTTTTGCCACGAGGAAAACTCCAACTTGAACCTTTCCATCCCTTAACTAGCAAACACTGTCAACAGATATGGAAGTAAATAAGCATCAACATACCAATAAATAAATTAGATAGGAACATTTTGAGTCCCGCAATGGAGGTTTCTGATAGATATTGGTTCAATACCAAACAGATTTGGAACAACTTCTGATATTTATTGATACAAACAGAATTACAGTACAGAGAATAACACAAAAACTCCCTTCCCCAAATGTTTGAGAGTTGGGTCTCTCCCAATAACCACTCAGGTCCTGTTTGGTTTGAGCTTATTTTGAGCTTATGTAAATAAATAAGCTTTTATTTTAATTTATAAGTTCTCACTAGCGAAAATCGTATCTTCATAAACTGTTTTTTCATAAACAACCTTAAAAACTTATTATAAATAATACATAAAAACTTATTTATTTGCATAAACTGTTTTATATAAGCTCTAAAATAAGCTAATCCAAACGGGCCCTCAGTCTCTCCCAATAACCACTCAATAACTTCCAGACAACCCTCTTATGTCTGACCCTTCTCTTATTTATCCTTCAAACATAACTGACACAACATAGATAAGACAAGACATAACTGTCCTAAAATAACTGCTTGACAGAATAGAAACCACAAGTCTAGCAGTTTCCTAGAGAAGTTGCATGGCTTCATTATAAAATTATTTGCTTGAACCTAGAAAAATTTATGTCATGATGTAAAATATACACTAGCTTCAACATATGGCTTTTCCCTACTGAAAAAAGTGACAGCTTGAAATTGCAGGTTACAAACTAAATAAACCTGAATGACTTTTCTTCATAAACAATTGTGCTCGAGTCAAAAAAATAAAATAGTTGTGCTTGAGTCAGAAAAATTTTGCTTCTGAGAGACCTAATTAAAAAAATTGAATGCATATTTATCCCTCATGTTCAGAAACAATAGGTTTTACAGAACACAAGATTTGTGGAGATGAAAGCAATATTTCAAAAAATAACCCATAATAAATAATTGTAATATAATAGAGAAACAAGGTATTGTCTTATTAAAGAAAGCAAATAATCAATGCTAATAAGAGCGCTTATTCTCAGCTTACCCTTTCAAAGGTTTCATCAAGAATTATTGCTCCAGTTACAGGAACCCGAACCTTGTAGGAAGTGAAGTCCTTAAAAATATCATCTATGTGGGCCACATAAGGCTTCAAAACATCACAGCTATTGAACACTGATCAATATTAAGGAAGAACCCAGGTATATGATGTGAATACAGAGATTAGGACAGTGAAATTAAAATGCCGGGATGATTAGCCTTTTCTATGCAAAGCCTAGACAGCATTGCCTTCTAATTTCTAAAAAGTAAATCATAACTCGTCTCACCTGGTCATAAGATGAAATTCAAAAACAACACTATTATAATATTAGCATTTCAATTGAAGTATGTGTGTATCAGTGCACAAGCATGTGAACGTCTTTCTGTTCAATGCCATGCAGAGAAAATTTTCACTAAGTCACTACCAGTTTGATCCGAAACCCATATAGCACATGCAGTTTCCTACCTTTAACATAGCCTAAATGACAACAAAAATACGAAGCTTTCCACAAAACTAAACTGCACATAGTTGTGCTTGGTTCGGTGTTAGAATATTAGAGAAAATCATACGAGAATAGTTTATATTCCGACCATGCTTTGATTCATACATTACAATAGACTGTATGAAGTATTAAGTATAATAGAATATTTAAGTCTTGAAGAGCAACAAAGTTTTAACAAAATCAAAGATTTCAAAACATCCAAAGAAAAAAATTCTATTGATATATCATGTCCATGTCTAAACCAAAGAATTCAGCTTGCCATGTTGTTTTCCCTTGTTTAATGAAAACTAAGAAAGAATTCAGTGCATAAAGAATAGCTCATATATTACTATTATAAAATGTAAATTAAGTAATAAGAGTAACTTATGCTATTTTAAACAGAGGATAGAAAACAAAAGAAAACTGCTGTAAGGATACTTAAAGAAGTGAACTCCTTCAGACTTAAAGACTTCAGAGATGGATTATTTTCTACAGAATTATCTTCATAAAACCAATGTGCATACTCCACAAGAAATAAGATCCTTTCGAATGATTGAAGATCTTCCTTTGGCACATTTAGCACAAACCGGCTGCAATATAAACACATAAAGTGGCCTTTTACTATAAGAACAACGTAAATAAAGGAAATAGAGAGGAGATCAATGAAAATGATTCCGATTGTTACAGAAATAAAAGGACTAGAATATCAAACAGCATACGATAAACCAATATCACCAAAAATGCATGCCAAATCATTTCAACAAATGTCCAAGCTATTATCAGAAAGTATAAATAAAAGCCGAAGAAAACAATTGAATGGGTGACAGAACCCCCAAAAACAATTCTAAACCAATTCCTTGTTGATACCATGTCCAGACTTCACACACAAAAACCTGACACAAGTCCTTGAAGATTTGTTGGGACTTAATAATCCTTTTTCTAAATAGTAAATACTCTTTATCTCATTCTCACAGTATTCTAAATGTTGTTGATTCCTTTGAATAAGCCAGACTTTCATCGAGATATTTATTTCATCACAGTACATATGGTAATGGTACTTCTACACCAAAAGCCATAGGGAAGGATATGACCTGACTGAGTAGTTGATTTCAGGTTAAGTGATTTGGCATTTGGAAGAGCCCTCTATACAGATAGCACATCATCAAACTGTTTTGCAACTTGCAGCCATAAACCATAGGCGGTGAAATAACTTCAGTTTCATGTAGCTATAGTGACTAGTTTTTCCTACCCTATTTTACGTGATATAGTTTCCTTAGATAGTTCAGTCATTTCCAAATTTACCTCCTTTGAGAAAACTCCGGTTTATTAATGAGGCTCATTGTATATTGTATGCTCAAGACAATTAGTATCTTCGTCTTATACTCAATTGGTTTTTTTTTCAGTGTTCGTTATCTTATTGCAGATTGAGTCTCAGAATCCTAACGATTGGATTTTAACCAAAAAAAAATTAGCCTAGTAATCTATTCTTCGGCAATCAAAAAACCTTTAACAGCTCGACTAATAAGTATACAGTAAAATAAATTGATAACAATAAGAGTAAACAGTCATTTTGGTCCTTAAATGCAAGAGGCTATGTTATGATCAATGTGGTCAGGATCGAGATCCTACGTAGGTTCGGTTGGCCGATGTAGGAACGTAAACACGAGGGACATAACACAGTTCGTAAGAACCCACTCAAGGGAAAAATTATAACTTCACATATACATATACACTAAAACATAAAAATAAAAAAAACTTGTGCATTAAACTACACATTAATGAGTCATAATCATCATAATTATTCAAAATCATAACAGAGAATAGAGATGAGGGAGGAAAAAACGCAGAGAGTTATGGGTAATGTGAAAAACTGAGTTTTAGTGGATGAAAGTGAACGAAAACAAGGTTAGGTGACGGAAGAGAGTGAATGACGGAAAAAACTTCACCGGAAAAGGGACATGGAATCGCGGCCGCCGCTTGGCTAGGGTTTAGAAAAGGTGAGGATGAAAGAAATGCGTTTCGTTTTTATATATAAAACCAGGTTTTATTTTTGACCCGACCCGGTTCGCGAAGCCCAGCCCAGATTGGCCAGCCCAGCACGTTTCTGCTGCAGAAATTCAATCCTGACCAAAAAAAAGGCAAAAACGACCCAGATCAAGGTCGAAGCTCGTTTGGGTGGGGAAAGCACGTAAGATCGTGCGATCCTACGAGCTGGGACTCGATCCTGGCTACCTTGGTCATGATAGTACTTGAATGTATCAAAATTACAACGACAACATGCCTAAATTCATCTTTAAATGCATTTTTTGTAAATCCATAAAATTACTAACAAAAACAACACTGGAAGATGTCTTTGTAACTTTGATACATTCAGGACTAAAGTAACAACACTTGACATATTCAGGAACCATGAATCAATTCATCGATGCTTAATTTACCATCTATGCTTAATTCATCGATGCTTCATTTTAAAAAATAAAGTAAAAGTTTCATCCACAGTCAACACCACAATTCCTCAAGTAAGACAGCACTAGTCTATTCTAAGTGTACGTTTGGTTTCACGAGGAATCAATGATTTTGGAGGTGTAGAACTGATTTTGACATGCTTAGTGTGTGTTTGGTTCTACAGTGAAAATAATTGAATTTGAGTTAATTGATTTTGTAAAATCGAATCTAACTAAAAGTGAGTTGACGGTAAAGTGATTTAAGATTGGATACACTAAAGCCAAAGTGAGTTGAACACTAAGTTTGAGTGTAAAAATCAATTCTAGAATCAAAAGCTCTAATTTCTAGCTTTATGTTAGAAAAATTCTGGAGGCAAAATCAATCTACTCAAGAGTATGTCAAAATCAATTTTACACCTTCAGAATTAATTCTAGTCAAATGTGGAACCAAAATTTATATGTTTTTGAATGAAATTGATTTTAACTCCATAATTGATTCTAACTTGAAACAATAATTTGTAGCTTTTGACTCCAGGGTCCAGGCGTGATTTTTACACTCAATGATTGTTCAACTCACTTCTACAAACATAAACCACTTAACATTTAACTAAAATCAATTTTGTAAAATCAATTCATTCATAATCAATTTTCATAACCGTAGAACCAAACACACTAATGTGAGTAAAAATGTAGAAAAATAAAAACAAGTAGTACTAATTTATGACAGTCAAATTTATTGTTTAACTCACTTATACATAGATATATCCAAACACAAACCACTTCATATGCAACTAACATTTAGGGCCTGTTTGGAATGACATATTTTTAAACTTATGAAAAATAGCTTATGCAAATAAATAAGCTTTTGTATTAATTCATAAGTTTTTACTAACGAAAATTGTATCTTCATAAGCTGTTTTTTCATGAACTACCTTAACAAACTAATGAATAATACATAAAAGCTTATTAATTTGCATAAGCTCTTTTGTATAACCTCAAAAATAAGCCAATCCAAACAGGCCCTTATTGTTTAACTAAAATCAACTCACTCAAAATCAATTTTTGTAACAAAACATACTCTTAACTAAACAAACAGAAAGAAAAAAACGTAAAATTTCAACAGCAGAAAGAAGAAAAAAAAAACATGAATCAATCCACTAAAGCTTAATCCTCAAAAATCAACACCACGATTCTTCATGTAACACGCTACTAAATCATTTCTAAGCAAGTAAAAATTCAGAAAGAAAAAAAAACGTAACCCTAAAAGCAGAAAAAGGGAAAATTGATTAACGAACCTGCAGAGATCATCGAGGAGTTCTTGTGGAGGAAGAACGGTTTTGTAAGAAGAACTTGCAGAACGATGATGATTTGACATTGATGAATGAATGCGTAATGGGTTTAGGGTTTCAAACCCTAAACGTTAAATTGAAATAAATATTTGAATTGAACTCAATTGGAAGATTTGGAAGATTATGAAATTTTGGTGATTACATTTTCAACTCAATTTTCCGATCCAATTTTTTTTTTTTTTTGGTTTGGGGTTAAATTCCAATTTTGGCCCCTTAACTTACTCAGACAAATGATTTTGGGTCTGGACTTTTGAGTGTCGTAAACGAAGGTCTGTGAATGATTTATGATCACGACTTGGTGGTTTGATAATGGACACCATCTTTTAATGTGTTTACGACAAAGATCGACAAAATTATTGTTTGGACAAGAGCTATGAGTCTAAATGATGTTTTTTTTATGACGACTATGTTTTCGTGGGTTTTGGTCTGATTGATCGGTATTCGTGTTAAATTGATCATTAAACCTTGAAGATTGATCGCAAAAGGTTTGTGTGTATGTTTGTGGAAGCTGATCTCGGAAAAGACGGTTGTTGGTCGTGTGGGGATAAATGGAGAATGGTACCAAGTGCAGTACAATTGTCTACACATAATTTGTAGGTATTGTGGATGATACGAGTCTACGACCATGCGATGAAAGAGTGTGCTCCTTCAAAAGAGAAATAAAAAGTAATGGTAGCATCGAAATATGGTAGGGATGTTTAACTCATAAAGAAAGATAATGAATCATTGTTCAAAAACCCAGAACCGGAGTCACAAACCTAGTGACCGGTAAAATCGATAATGAATTTAAATAGAAACGTTACAAAATGAGATAGTAATGAGGATACAATTCTCTTTATGGTGAGTAATTACATTCTTCCTTCTGTAGTACATGGTGATTAAATCAAGGTGGAAAGGAAAAAGAGAAATAACAAAACAATATTCGTCGATATTATGGGTCATTTAATGGGGGAAGATTCAACCACAACATGCCAAATATGACTTTCCTAACATGGAAGAATATATCAACATGCAAAAATAGATTCAAAATGAAGAAATGGACCGAGGGATTAGACTTAGTCAAAAAGTCAAGATTCAAGAACAATTTGAACAAAAACAGGCTTAATCCGGAAATAAATTATAGCACCAAACTAAGCCCAAGCAAACACCACTATTACCCTTTAAACATTGGGGTTTATGTTGAGAATATACAATACATGGATGGTGGTATTACAGACAATGCAAAGAATATTAACAAAAGGTTAAGTACAACGAGAAACCACGATGTTCCTATGGTGTATGGTATTATAATCACCAATTGTCTTTACTTACCTCGCACAAGGAGTACTAGAGAAAAACTAAGAGCAAAGTAATGTTATATTGAACTCTTTAGAAGCTACTTTAGTTATGATCTTAAAAATAATTGTGTAAACCACGTATTTTCCACGCGTGCAACTGCGGAGACTAATCACTCGAACCTTAGGTGTTGTTCCGTTAGTTATGCACCAGAGGATTGTAATCTGGAGGGATGATGGTATGGTCAAAAATATTGAAGCAGATCAAAGTTATTTTCTTGTTGAGGTCAATCAAGTCAAAAGAAAGACATTTGAGGAAAATTTGGCAAATATTGCGCCATGCTTTGCTGCAAAATCTGGTTGTATCGACCAGACAGATGTGAGTATGTAAGTTTTCACCCAACTTATGGCTTCATGTGGGAAAGAGAGGTATCTAACACATAATCCATTATGAAAAGATTTAATTCCCCCAACTGGGTGGAATATTGAATAATTATCATGTCTAAGCAAGATGCTTGGAACAGGATTACAGCTTATTTGGCCGAAAATAAAATCAAGAGGTCCTTAAAGGCTAAATTACAACAAAAGATGGTCATAGGAACCATCAAAAAAGATGTTGTCAAATCAGTTAGTTAAGAACATAAGGAAATAATGGTTGAAGGCCAAAAACTTGATTGTATCTTCGAAGATGAACCTTTAGGTTTTAAGAAATATCTTTCTCTTGAAACCAAAAAGATCCAGGCTCAGGATCCTTTGGAAGAGATTGATTTGGGAGACTGATCAATTAAAAGGTCAACTTACATAAGTTCTAAAATTGGACCATAATTTAAGGTTCAAATAATTGCACTTCTAAAGAAGTACAAAAACTGTTTTGCTTGGCATTATAATGAAATGCCTGGATTAAGCAGGAATGTGGTAGAATTGAAACTACCAATTCGACCAGACAAGAAACCAGCAAAACAGCTTCCAAGAAGGACCTCAGATCATGTCGAAGATTAAAGAGGAAATCGAAAGACTCCTCAAAAGCAAGTTCATTAGAACTGCAAGGTATGTTGAATGGTTAGCAAATATTGTTCATGTAATTAAGAAAAATGGATCTCTTAGAGTTTGTATAGACTTTAGAGATTTGAACAATACTACACCTAAGGATGAATATCATATGCAAGTGGCAGAAATGTTAGTGGATTTTGCAGCATAATTTGAGTATGCTTGATGGCTACTCTGGTTATAACCAGATCTTTATTGTTGAAGAAGACGTATCAAAAACAACATTTCGATGCCTATGAGCTTTAGACACTTATGAATGGGTAGTGATGTCTTTTGGCCCAAAAAATGTTGGTGCTACATACCAAAGAGAAATGAATTCAATGTTTCATGATTTTATTGGTAAATTTATGCAAATTTGTATTGATGATATTGTGGTAAAATCTTCATCGAAAGATTATCATTTAGAACACATTCGACTATCATTTGAAACAATGAGAAAATATGGATTGAAAATGAATCCACTTAAATGTGCCTTTTGTGTATGTGCAGATGACTTCTTGGGTTTTGTTGTGCATAAAAAAAGCATTGAAATCAATCAGAATAAAACTAAGGCTATACTGGAAACCAAGCCTCCTTCGACGAAGAAGGAACTTCAGTCTTTGTTGGGAAAAATCAACTTCTTGAGAAGATTTATCTCCAACCTAAGTGGAAAAACACAAGCATTTTCACCACTACTCCGACTGAAGAAAAAAACAGTTTTAACTAGAGGCAGGAACATCAAAAAGCTTTTGATGCAATCAAATATTATTTGAAGAAGCCTACAATTTTATTGCCTCCAACTAGGAATAAAAGCATGAAATTGTACATTTCAGCGTCTGATTCAACAATAGGAAGCATACTAGCTCAAGAGGATAAGAATGGTGTCGAAAGAGCCATCTACTACCTCAACATAGTTTTAAATGATGTTGAAACTAGATACAGTCATGTTCAAAAATTACGCTTATGTCTGTACTTTTCATGTTCCAAACTTAAGCAATATATAAAGTCTGTAGTTCTTTATGTTTATTCGCATTTTGATGTTATTAAACACATGTTGTCGAAACCAATTTTACATAATAGAGTTGGAAAATGGGATTTAGCTTTGTGTGAATATTCACTAACTTATCAACCTTTGAAAGCTGTCAAAGGTCGGATTGTTGCTGATTTTATAGTTGATCATTCCTTGGTCGAAGCAACACAAAGTTATGTGGAAAATCAACCTTGGACTTTATATTTTGATGGCTCCAGCCATAAAAATGGTAATGGAGTTGGTATTTTCATAATTTCTCCATTGAATATACCAACAAAGTTTAAATATAAAATCAATGGCTCTTGCTCCAATAATGAGGCTGAATACGAAGCTTTAATAGTGGGATTAGAGATACTGCTTGGATTGGGGGCAAAGAATGTTGTGATAAAGGGAGATTCAGAATTGGTGGTGAAGCAGCTAACAAAGGAGTACAAATGCATAAGTGAGAATTTGTTTTCTTATTTTGTTTGTGCTAATTCTTTGTTAAATAATTTTGAATCTATCAGTATTCAACATGTGCCAAGAATTGTGAATCAAGTGGCAAATGATTTGGCACAAATTGCTTCAGGATATAAGATTTCTAAACAGAAATTACAGGAATTGATAAAAATCATAGATAAATTGATTCCTACTGAATGCCCTTCGACATAATTGTCAATGCCAAAACTTGTGGGGGCAGAAGGAGAATTGAACTCTAATGAGCCATACTCTTATTATGATTATTATTATCCTGAAATTTTTGCCATTGAAAATTTGTCAAATAATGATTGGAGAAAACCAACCGTAGACTACCTTGAGAATCCATCAGGCACAGTTTATCAAAAAAAAAACTACATATAAATATGTTTGGATTGATGGAATATAGTGGAATGGAATTAGTTTTAGTTCAATTGGTTGGATAGATAATAAAAGGATGGAATGGAGTGGAATGCATTCCATCCAATTCCATCACTTACTCTCACTTTTGATCCCTCCAATTTGGGAGGAATGAGATGGAATCTCTTTTTATTTAATTTTTAATTATTATAAATACCATTATATCCTTATGCTTTATACTCTCATATTCTGCATCACGTATCTACACAACATAAATAACACTGGCATAGTAATTTGACGTGATATTTTTTTTCTTTGCATTATGTATGCTATTTGTCATATGCAGCGCATAGTGACAATTTTTTCTCCTCTGATGCAATAGCATTAAAAAAACGAATGACCAAAAATAAAGAAAAAAAGAAACCGATTGAGCTATAATGCATGCACTATGTTTTTTTTTTATTATTTTATGGGAATGCCTGCACTATGTTATTTTTAAAATATCTTTTCTTGACAGTAGTGTTTTTAAAATATCTTTAAAATATCAAAACAAAAATTTCCGTAAAAAGAGAAGCATTAACAACATTAAAAAAAATCTGTAAAAAAACTTTAAAAATAAAAATATGATATAACAAAAAATTTTGAACGAAGAAAGTCTAACAAAAATAAATTTTTTTTAGGGAAGTCTAACAAAATTAACAACTAAGTTTTGACTATTATAAATAAATATCCCGTTAGTTTCATTTTCCCTGCTATTTAATTATAATAGACTTTGCTAAAAAAAATATGATTTCTTTTTGACACACTATAGTTTATATGTTTAGCTAGTTATACATTCGTTATAAGTGTTTCTAAATAGGGGTAAATAAGGAAGTAAAAAATTATAACTTAGTCCATTATGTTCAATTTTCAAACAATGGAATGGTATTTTGTTCCGTTCCACCATAAAATATCCAAATAATGGCATGGACTCCCATTCTATTCCGTTCCATCCCATTCCATTCCGCTCCGTTCGTTTTTAGATATCCAAACAGAGCCTTAAGCTATGTGATTATTGGAAATGAATTGTTTAAGTAAACTTCTGAAGGAGTTTTACGTAAGTGCATCAATGAAAACGAGGCTTGCCTAGCTGTTTGTGGGGTTCATAGTAGTCATGTAGTTCTCATCAAGTAGGTCATAAGATGAAATGGTTAATATTTCGAAAAGGGTTGTATTGCTCATCCATGTCGAAAGATTGCATTGAGTTTGCAAAAGGGTGCCAAGAGTGCCAGAAACATGCAGGAATTCAACATGTACCTGCAAGTGAATTACATTCCATAATAAAACCTTGGCCATTTAGAGGTTGGACTTTAAATATAATTGGTGAAATTCATTCTTCTTCATCTAGAGGTCATCGATTTATTTTAGTTGGAATAGATTATTTTGCTAAATGAATTGAAGCCATTCCTTTATCCAAGGTTGACCCGGAGACTGTGATTAGTTTTATTCAAAATCATATTCTTTATAGATTTGTAATTCCTGAAACTATCACTACAGGTCAAGGTCCAATCTTTGTTGGTCAAAAGATGCTTGATTTTGCCAACCAAACAGGTTTTGAGTTGCTCACTTCGACACCATATTATGCTCAAGCAAACAATCAAGTTGAAGTTGCCAATAAAATTGTCATTAATTTGATTAAGAAACATGTACGTTATAGACCAAAGAATTGTCATAAAACTTTAGATAGAATTTTTTGGGCTTGTCAAACATCTCCAAAAGAGTCAACAAATTCTACACCATTTCGATTGGCTTTTGTGTATAATGCGATTTTACTAGTGGAAATTTATGTACAATCAGCCAGAGTACAAAGATAGATGGAAATTCCAACATATCAATATTGGAATATGATGTTGAATGAGTTGGTTGATGTAGATGAAGAAAGGTGGATGGCATTGGAAGTGCTTTTGAGGCGAAAAGAACGCGTCGCAAAAGCCTATAATAAGAAGGTAAAATCAAAATCGTTTAACATTGAAGATTTTGTTTGGAAAGTACTTTTGCCTATGGACAAAAAGGATAGAGTCTTATGCAAATGGTCACCAAATTGGGAAGGATCATCTAAAGTTTTACAAGTATTTTCAAATGGTTCTTATGAGATAGAAGAATTAGCTTCCGACCATAGAATATTCAAAATAAACGGCAAGTATTTGAAAAAATATAAGCCCATATTGCAGGAAATTAAAATAGTACAATAGTAGTTTTGATGAGAAACGGAAAACTTGGCATTAAAATTAAAACTAAGGTTAACGCCAAGAATCAATCGTCTAAGTCATGGATATTGTCGAATATTGCAACAAAACTCTTAGGAAATAGAAATGGCATTTTGATTAAAATTGAAATCCAACTAATGAGCCAAAATACATTAATATCGAAATACGGATAAAACCGTTAAAACTAATTCGACACCCTAGTTACGAGAAACTATTTCTTAGTTTTTGTGCTCCTCGATTTTGGATATCAAACCATTGATTGATTTGAATCGTAAAATCTTTGAACTCTTAACTTTTATTCGTGGGAAGGGAAAAAGTAAGTAAAAACCCTTATGAGATTATGAATCTGGGGGTTGGTTTCGCGAAGGGAAGGTTTTACGCACCCTAAACGACTACGGTACTCCGTAGGAACCTTTTGCCTAAATTATCTTGTGCTAAGTTATTTACTTATTTTGAAAATAGTTGCCTAAATGTCTAAGTGAAAGAATGGAGGGAGAAGAAGTATGTTTTTGGTTTTTTTTTATTTGATTTGGAAGGATAAAATCCTTTGCCTACATACCCTAAAGAAAAGGGATCAAAACCAATGTAAATCACTGTTAAAAATTATTTTTCGTGGGTTGGGTTATTTTTAGAGTTTTTGAAAATAGTTTTGAAAAGGGAAAAGAGGCCTCAAGGCATAGAAGAATAAAATGAAGTGAGGTTGTTTAATTTTAATTAAAAGAAATCCAAGTCTAATATGGATATTAAAATTGATTAAAAGTTTAATTAAGAAAATAAAAGGAAAATAAACTCTTGGGGTTAAAATCCAAGGTTTC
>Ga0228711_1001547_pt1 | contig 34091 bp, 19 predicted proteins | sample MedpolnodulmetaG_2_FD_177996 | JGI IMG/M metagenome (GOLD analysis project Ga0228711, IMG submission 177996) | Root nodule microbial communities from Medicago polymorpha collected in Santa Monica, California, United States - brown nodules | ecosystem: Host-associated > Plants > Roots > Nodule... | reverse complement strand
TAGCAGGCTTCGGTGTTGCAACTGTGGTCGCTCTTCTGACACTAATGAGCCATTGATTGATTTGAGTCTAGAAATAGAAAATGTAGATACTCTTTCAAGTGCTTTAGATTCTTTCACTACGGTGGAAGATATTGATGCGAAGTTTAAATGTGAGGGCTGCAACGAAGAAGTTTCTATGGAGAAACAGCTTATGTTGGATCAGACACCTTCGATTGCTGCGTTCCACTTAAAGAGGTTTAAGACAGATAGGGTTTTTGTTGAAAAGATTGACAAGCATATCGATTTCCCATTGGAATTGGACATGCAGCCTTACACCATTTCGAATGATGCATCGTCTAAATATGATCTATATGCAGTTGTTGTGCATACTGGATTTTCATCTACTTCAGGGCATTATTTCTGCTTCGTTCGCACTGCTCCGGATACATGGCATATGTTAGATGATTCAATGGTTACTATGGTATCTGAAGAGACTGTGCTGTCTCAGGAAGCATACATATTGTTTTATGCTCGACAAGGTACACCTTGGTTTTCAAATTTTGTGGAATCTACAATTCTGAGTCGGATGAATACGTCTCCCAAGTCTGTTTTAGACATCACTTATAGCCATGATAAATCATTTTCTACTGTAAATGAAAATATTGAAAGGAGCAGGGTTAGTGAATCCAGAGAATTTTCTAAGAAGTTTGAGTACTTTTGTCCACAAAGCCGCAAGTTTCCAGATACTTTTCCTCGTCGTGAACAATTTCCTGTCGGGTCATCAAATCAGAAAATCCGAGTGCGGCATTGGGAGTCTACCAGCTTGGCCTATATTGCAAAGCTTGGTGGAAGTTCACATGCTAAGAATGTTGCTCCTGTTAGCAACAAAAACAGTTTGGAAGTTTATGATTTCACAGAGAAGGATGATTTCAATCCTGTAACTCCTTCCAACTCTCCTTCTCAGGCTCCGGATAAGAGTTTCCAGATTTCACGCGATCATTTGAAGACCGAGAAGCAAGGGAGTAGCAGTAAAAGATCTTCATCATATCAGTCAAATGGCAATACTGAAAATAAAGCTGCCATTGCGTCAATTAAGAATATGCATGGTTCAAGGAGAGATGCATTTTTGAACATAATTGGTGATTCCCAGAAAAACAAGAGAAAAATGATTGATTCATCGCAGTCTGACAAAGGCCGCAACAGTGCTCGCAAGAAATCAAGACGGAATTTTACTTTTTAGTCTTTGAGTTTAGGTATTTGGCTATGTACACTGAATAGTCTTTGTCTTTGCTTAACCATTTTGATTCTGTTTCTAATTCTTTGCATCATTGCTGAAATGTGTTGGATTTCCAAAACTTTGTACTAACACTGTTTCTTTGTTCAATGAAATTAATGATTTTAGTCTGAATTTGTTGTCATCTATATCTACTCCCTTTCTTCAATTATGAATTGAAAAAAGTGACAAACATATCGTTTTAGGTGAGTTTTTTTGGCGGACCAATTTTATAAGTGGTCTACTATGTACCAATACGTAAAGTTATATGAAATTTCAATGACAGTCAACGGTACTATTGATAAATAAAACTCATGACATTTGTTATATTAATGGCTAAGACGGTAATTTGATTGGATGTTGGTTTAATACGAGCTACATATTTGTTTGGATGTATGGCTAGAATTCACCTTATAAGGTGAATAAGTGGGGTGTTCGGAGTTCGAACCCCGGCCCTTGCATATAATAATGCATTGTTCTACCAACCGAGCTATGCTTACGGGACTGTTTTCTGTTGTTTTAATCAAATTGATATCAATTATGTCATTATTTCAATAGTAAAAATGAAGAGGACCATACTATCAAGAGAGTATGTCTTTCGTTGTTGGAGTTTTATATATTTTTAAAGTACTATTTTACTGTGGATCACTTATGAAAGTGGTCTATAGTATAATTTCCAATCATTTTATACCATTGGGAAAAAATCCTTTTAAGCAGATTGTGGAGTTCATTAGAATACTTTTTTTATGTATAATTTTTTTTTTTTTGTATAGTTAATTTTATAAATAAGAGTATATATGAATTAGTTTTATTGATGACTAATACCTATTGGAGAACGTGATTGACAACTTTTAGTAGGTATCCCGTCTTAACCATATATTTCTCATTCGAAAGGCTCCAATCTAAAACTCTACTTAAGGGATCTGAGTTCTTTCGATTCAAAATAATGAAATGTTGGTTTTCTATGCATAATTTATTTCAGGGGAATAATAATATTTGTTTACATCTTTTTAGTTTTCATGTAGAAGAATTTTTTAGTGAATATAGGTAAAGTTGTGCTTGAAAAAAGTGAGTTTTTAAATCATTTTAGCACTAAGAAACTCACTTATATTATGTGTACACAAGATAATATTTCAAAACCATCTTAGCTCAAATTTACCTATATTCACATAATAAGGCCAATATTGATTACATCTTGGTTGAATCATTTTAGCACTAAAAAATCACTTTTCCTTTTTAGTTTCACTTTTTAAAAAAATACAGTTATGTGAATTTGATTAAAGTTGGCCATACTGAACTTCAAAATTCACATAACTGAATTTTGTTATAAAAAAAATTGAGTTTTTAAATCAAGTGTTCAGAGGGATATGATCCTTACAAATGTTACATGAATACCATAATATATCAGCACTAAGAAAATGCCTTTTGTTGTCACAAGCCAAAAAGGAAAAGTGTACAGCATTTTTAAAGAAAAGGAGAAAGAGAGAAATTATTATTAAAGTAATACTAATGATCATTTTACAACCGTCTCTGATGAGATTCAAACTCCTTCTCTTCAGGTCGGGTCAAACTCTTATCACCGAGTTGACACCTGATGAAAGTATACAAGATTTAATTGTCATGGGAAAATCCAATTTGAGTTTGCAGGGGTAGGTTTCAATTTCTTGTTCTACACTGCTAAGACCTTATGATTTTTAGATACAAAATAATACAAGCAATCTCAAATTAAACAAAATGAAGATCCCTTTACAAATTTCTCAGTAATATCCAACCTCAGAACTCTCAGACTGGCTTGCTTTGTAGAATGATTTCCACGCATACTCACTCAAACATGCTCTCTAAGTTCTAACCTTGTGTGATCCCTGTATGTCGGTATTAAAATTCAGATGAACTCACCTTTACGCCGGGAGAATGAAAAGGAGCATCACATTGTTTACAAATCAACATCACGTCCGTGCCGGTCACGTCCATTGCTTTCCATGAATCCTGAATGCATGCTTCTTCTCCTTCTACTATGATGTTTCATCCTTGTTCCTCGTCTTCTATGACCCGAACACACGAGAAAAATGACGACCAAAAAACCGAATCCAGAAAATGCCCATAAAAATACCACCCAAAACCTGAAAGAACTCGGTATCTCATCTTTCTGAACACTAGGCAATTCCTCTTTCTGAACACTTGCCAATTCCTCTGAATGGTTTGTCGCGACACGATTGGTTACTGAATCAATACTTGCATCGGTGTTGCCGATTTCCCTTGAAGTTCCACTTTCTTCTGTTTTCTCATCCCCTTTTGATATCAATATAGAATCAGCACTAGGACACTTTTTCTTGTGGTGAAGTTTAAGTGCTTCATTTAGGGTTTTTCCACATTCTATGCTGAGCATGTCTCGCCGTAAATTCTCCTTATTAGCTTGATCAAGAGTTGAGGGATCCGGTGGGTCTGGGAACTTAGCCCAGCATTTGTTGACCACATCAACCTCCCGCCAGTCTGCTTTGTCGAAGCTCCAATTCCCAACACTGAATCGCAATCCATAATGAAAAACTCTATATTTGACGTTCGGTTCAGGAACATATCCCGGGTATATCAGTATCTCATTGCTTATTGTATGCTTCAGTTTCAACTGCATCAAATCAATAACATCACTGGTTATAGAATGAAAAAATTTCATGTAGCATACCACTGCAGATCAGTGAATTGAGCACATGTTAAACAAACAAATGAACCGAAATCATGGCTTAATTTTCTATGTAGCTAAATATCTAGCCGGAATTTTTTTTATATAGAGAGCTTCCAGTTGGTAAGACTGACTTCCAGTTGGTATGTTTTGATGGAGGACTTTGAAAGGAGAGGGAGGAGAGGGTTTATTTTTCTTTTCTATGTTAAGGAAGTTATAAAATGTTCCTAAATCTTAAGGAGCAAGGTCTTAAACTGAAAAGGCTATATCTCTAACATTACGACATCGGCAATCATATGAACAAGTGCGTCGAGTATGCATGAAGATATGAATGTAAAAACAAAATACCTCGGCTGCACCAAATGAGTAACCATACATCTCACTGATCCACCCTGATTCATATATGTCTCCTGTTATATTTCTTGCATAATGAGCTCTATCAGCTCGAACCTCCTCCGTTTTATGCAACCATAGCATAGCGAATTTCCGGAGATCATCTATATGCATAATGATTACACCACCAACTTTGTCGCAAGCCTCAGGATGGCTAGTGTGTAATTTTGCAAGTTCATTGTCACAACCAATAAGGTAGCTGGCATGCAAAAATGATTAAAATACAAATCAGTTATCCAGTTTAAAATGAACGATAAAACAACATCAAAATAGAGACCTGTATGTTTGCAATCATGAAAATTGCAGTCATCAAACACTGCATTAAAAATCAGTGTTGCCGATCGCAGATAGCGTAATATAGTAATTTGTTCAAATTATGCTACGCAACAATGCTATAGAGTCGCTATAAACGATATTTGACAACATTTTATACTAAGTAGTGATTTGTTCAAATTCCGCCACATTATAAGGTTACAGCGCCACTATAGCCATGATTTATTAACACTGGTTTAAATTAACATTAACAGGCCTCATAAACATCAACCCAAGTCAGTGGGCTTACTCATAAGGAGTTGAAACAGGATGTCCACGAGAAGCTTTGAATTCCCACGGTGTGATTGGTCCTCTCATGATCATATCAGCATCAAGAATCACTATGTATTCAGCATCAACATTTACATGATTAAGCCAATGAAGAACTGAAGCTGGTTTATTAATTGCTGGATACCTAAAATGAAAACAGAAGAACTATCAACTTGTTTAGCATATAGTCTAAATGGCTAAATTATTCAGCCACATAAACAGAAGAACTTATCATCCGAAATTATTATAAAATTTTCCACCCTGGGAAGCACAAAATTTATCATGTTATTATAATCATGAGAATTAACTTATCATCCGAAATTATTCTAATCATGAGAATTAACATATCATGTTAGATTTTTTCCAAAATTAGCTTTAGATATCTATAAAAGAATGGTGCTACAAAATTTAAGGTCTGTTTGCGACAGGTTAAAAAAAATGATTTGGAGGTTTTAAAGAAAACCAGAAACTGTTATGTGTTTGCTTACCATAATGAAAATCATTTTCTTGAGAAAAAGTCATCTAACAAAAATGATTTTTGAGAGAAGCTATTAAAAAAAGCTTCAAATTTTAAGCAGTGTTTAGATTTTTTTTCTTTCAGATTTCTATTCTATGAAAAGTGGTAACAAACGAACGATAAACTCAAAAAGTGATTTTTTTTTTTTTTTTAAGAAAAATTGTAGACAGGCCCTTAGTCCTTTGCTTTCATGATTGATTTCGTGAGTGCACATCGACAACTTTGTCCCAATCACAGTAAACATTCATGCAGAAATGACGAGCAACAAAAATGAAAAACTTAAATCACGCTAATGAAAATTGAAATACTCCAACTTAGAAAAATAATTACCAATCTCCTGTTAATGGATGTCGACTCATCGAGGGAACATAATGTGTAGGAGCCAGATCTTGGCCTTTATACTTCCTTAAATCCTCGTCATTGCAGCTCAGTAACCTTGTAATATTTCCAGGCTGTCCACTCAAATGAAAACTGTGCATAAGTCCTACAGTTTGCCAATCAAAGTATGGCGTGCATTCCGTGGAGAAAACTGTATGGATTTTGGGATGTGGCTTTCCATCATCACGATCAACGTGTGTTTCAACAACTTCTTCATCCATCATTTTTAAAGTAGCAGGATTCACATATTTTGGCTTAGTTAGTTCGGCAAACGATTTGCTTTTTAAAAAGCTCAAGTATTTTGACCATGCTGGCTTAGGGCAACCATTCACACCGTGCTGTAATAGAAGACCTTCATTTATAATGTTTATGCACTCTATGCTAATAAATAGTCCTCGCCTTCGGTTAGCATCAAGTTCCAACTGTAATACCTGCAATAAAATGATTTCCAACATCAGCGAAACTTAGAAAATCCTGATGCCATATTTCTGTGCATATATTCAGTATATATAGACCAAGAAATGGAGAAATTTTTCTAAAACAACACACGAGTTTCGTGCTACAAGTATACTTGGCATACAAACCTCTTTGGGATAAGGAGGCTCTGGAAAGAGCCGGTTACATTCATAAACAATTCCATCATCATGGTGAGCGAGTTTATTAAATGACCAGTTCCCTACACTAAATGGCAGGCCGTAGTGAAGAAGAACCGGTTCAATTCCTTCACGAGGGATATATCCTGGGTAGAGCATCAAGTTATCATTGATCTTGTGCCGAAGTCCTATCTGTGAACAAGAGAGAAAACAAAAGGGGAGGGCAGAAAGAAGAAGAAAACAAACAATTAGCAAAAGCTAAATAGTCGATCACAATAATGAACGTGCTAATTGAAGGTATTTTACTCACTTCTGCAGCGCCAAAAGAGTATCCATACATCTCACTGATCCATCCTTTCCCATAGATGTCTCCGGTTATGTTTGTCGCCCAGTGTTCCTTATCTTCCCGTACTTCTTCTGTTTTAGAAAGCCACAAGGGCGCGAATCGTCGTAGGTCACTGATATGAAAGGCCAACAGCCCGCCAACTTTGTCACACAGATCTGGATTTTTTGTGTGCAGCTTAGCCAAAATATTGTCACAACCTTTTAAATACCTGGACAAAAAAATTCGGTACATAACTTGTTTCAATCATGAACCAGAAAATGAAAAATCGAACATTAAATACACAACAAATATATGTACTCCATGAGATTTAATCCAGTTTCATAACTTCAAAGCAAAGATCTTCCAGTTTCTCTGATTCATAAAGGCTTAAGCATCCAACTTTTTTCTATCCTGCTAAAATTTGTTTATTGCTAGTGTAAGTTGTACAAGTCCATAAGCATCCTTCCAAATTGGAGGAGCTTATGGAAACAGCTTCTGACATGTCCATAAGTTGTTTTCAGCTTATTTCCATAAGCTCTCTACGATAGCTTATGAAAACAACTTATACCTTACATTAAAAGAGTTTGACTTTATTTTATCTTTTGCTATAGAAATAACTTATACATAATCACTTATATGATAACCGTTTATGCTATTAGTGCTTACTTAAGTTGTTTATAACATGACTTATTTTACTGAATATCACTATTTGGAGTTCGTAGGAAACGAGTAAGAAAATAATGAATACCCATAATATGCTGCAACAGGCCTTCCTTTCTCTGCACCAAGTTCCCAAGGTAAAATTGGACCACGGATAATCATGTCTGCGTCCAGAATGAGAACCCAATCAACATTTTTTGCATCCTTGCTATGTTTAAGCCAGTGTACTACCCCAGCAGGTTTGTTTATTGCAGGGTACCTGCATAGAGGACAAAAATTTATTTCTCATTCTGCTATCTCGGGAAAATGATTCTGCTATGTTTACGCCAGTGTGCTACCCCGGCAGGTTTCTTATAAACAATTTTTTTTGGTAATGAAGCATCATATTTGCTAAAGGGACATGTTAAGCGGGGATATGGGAGAGTACAGCGACTTAAATGATTCCAAAATACTAACAGAAATATTTTCAATATGAAGCAAGAACAGCAAAATTGGTGACAACTGCAATCTTCTTGTCAACGTCAAAATTCAAAAGTACTTGGAGAAGTAGAAGATACAGCAACCAGCATGCAGAGATTTCAGCAATCAATCATATTGTTGTTAAGAAGAAAAAGAGATGAGACCTATGAATTACTACACAAACAAAAACACCAGATACGACATGGACGCTGACATGTAGACACGTTTACCAAAGTCAACCACATTAACATCGCTTTGCATTTAATCATACAAACCAATTTACCAAATTCACATTACCATCACTTCACATTTAACCACTGACACGTGCATGGACACTAGATACAACACTAACACCTGAACGCCGATATAATAACAAACAAAAAAGATACAATTGATTGAGCATATGTCGGACACTGACACACCTTCAATCTGAAGTGTTTATACTAAAGTCAACCACATTGACACCAGATACAACATTGAAACGTGGACAGGACACAGATAATAACAAACAAAAAAAAGTATAATTGGTTGCGCAGATGTCAGACACTGACACACCTTCAATCTGAAGTGACTTTGCATTTGAATAAGATTTTTACCAGTTACCAGTTCTAGGGTGTCCACTCATAGAAGGAACTTCAAAAGTAGGTGCCAAATAATCAAATATCACATTAACACAAACCAATCTACCAAAGTCAACCACATTAAAATTAACATCACTTCACATTTAACCACCCAAACCAATCTACCAAAGTCAACCACACTAACATCACTTCAATATAACCACACAAACCAATCTACATTTCACAATCCAAATTCAAAAACATACCTAAAAAATCAAAACTAAAAAAAAAACTCACTTTCAACACTAATAACAATAATAACTATTAGTATTAGCATCAGCATCTATGAAGCACCGACAGACATAGACACCAGACACAACACTGACACCTAGACACAAATAATAATTCAATAAAACAAAAGTGATTGTGTAACTACACTTGTCGAACACACTTTCAATCTAAATTATCAGTAGTACACAAATCATCATAAGCATTAATAATATCTTACTAATCACCAGTTTTGGGATGTCTACTCATAGAAGGAACTTCAAAAGTAGGTGCCAAATATCACATTAACACAAACCAATCTACCAAAGTCAACCACATTAAAATTAACATCACTTCACATTTAACCACCCAAACCAATCTACCAAAGTCAACCACATTAACATCTCTTTACATATAACCACATAAACCAATCTACATTTCACAATCCAAATTCAAAACCATTCCTAAAGCATCAAAACTAAAAAAACTCACTTTCAACACTAATAACAATAATAACTATTAGTATTAGATTCAGCATCTATGAAACACTGACACATACATAGACACCAGACACAACACTGACACCTAGACACATATAATAAATGAACAAAACAAAAGTGATTGAGTGTAACTACACTTATCAGACACCGATCACGCTTTCAATCTAATTATCAGTACTACACAAATCATAATAAGTATGAAGCACTGACACAAACATAAACACCAGACACAACAACCCTGACACCTAGACACATAATAAATGAACAAAACAAAAGTGAATAAGTGTAACTACACTTGTCAGACACCGAACACGTTTTCAATCTAAATTATCATAAGTAATAATATCTTACCAATCACCAGTTTTGGGATGTCTACTCATAGAGGGAACTTGAAAAGTAGGAGCCAAATGCATCCCTTTATAATTCTTCTTCTCTTCATCAGTACAACTAAGAAGTCTTGTAATAGGACCAGGTTGTTTAGCTTTCCTATAACTATTCATCAAACCAACAGTTTGCCAATCAAAGTAATTCTGACATTCAACAGAAAACAGTGTGTGTACCTTCCATGTTACCTTCTTTGCCCCTTTTGTAATATCAATATGACCCATCATTATTATCATCATCAAAATCCAAACTTTTTTCATTGTAGCTTGATTTCAAGGGTAGATATGAAATGGGTTGGATTCAAATGTGAGAATTTTGGTTCTGATCTACATCGACATGCATATGAAGTTTTTGTGTTGTTAAGTCAAAATTTTGGGGTTTTTATGAAATTAATAATTAATGATGATATATAGTTATATTAAATGAAATAATAATGATGAATATAAAGTTTAATAATTTAATGATTGAAATTACTATGATCTGAATCTGGAAAGTGGAAGTGTAGTTGGTAATGGTAGTGTCGTGTATTTGTATTATTCGTGTTTCATCTTCAACGCTTTGAAATATTTTAATTTAATTTTTATGTGTATTAATCCACGATTTTCTTACCTGATAATTTGGAATTTGGCTAAAAATAAATAAAGTTTGATTATGAATTGTTTCATTAAATAATATTTGGGTTCTTTAAAACAATTTATCATGATGATCCATCATTGATTAGTTCATTAACTAAGCTTAATTATAACAATTTAATCTTTTATTAAAGAAAAAAACCAAGTTTTAATCTTCAATGTAGATTATGTTCGATACAAAATAGTGAATACTCCCTCCGTTACTAATTATAAGCAAAATTTAGTTTTTAAGTTTATTCAATTAATGATGTATGTGGTTCATAATATGAACTACATACATCATTAATTGAATAAACCTAAAAAATAAAATTTACTTATATTTAGAAAAAAGAGATATACGATTTTATTTTTTTTAAGCAAGTGAAGCAAAGCACCACCAAAAGGGTATATTAAATAAAAAGAAACTACAAAAAAGATTGGAGGACTATACCAAAGCCAATCTCAGAAATTTACAAACATATAGTTGGGAAGACCTAACTTGTTCTTAATAACTTCACCTCTAATGTTACTAGGACTCTCATCCCACCACAAAGGTTCTGGAGCAGTTAAACCAAAATTAGCCAATATGTCAGAACAAGTATTCTCGTCCCTATATATATGACTAACAATAAAATCCATTTGCCTAGTTTTAAACAAGCAATTAGCCCATCTGTTTCTTATGCACCACAGAACCAGAAAAGAAGAAGAAAAAGTCAGCATAACAATCCTAGAATCAGTCTCTAACCAGAGCTTCCTCCAACCTTTTTCAAAAGCAACTTCTATAGCAATCATAGCAGCGCAAAATTCAGCTATTATAGCTGAACTAGGACCTAAGTTAACAGCAAAACAACCCAAAGCCATCTGCATTAGCATCTCTAAAAATTCCCCCACAAGAGGACTGCCGATTGTTGGTTATGGAGGCGCCATCAGTGTTACATTTAACCCAACAATTATGAGGAGGAGTCCAAATAACCTCTTTGATCAAAGGAGCATTAGGTGTATGAATTTTAATATTAAAGTACTTCAAGATAGAAAACTCCTGTATAGAACAATGTCCAGAAGCATTGGAAAAATTACCTGATAAAGCTACATTAGAGGAAATAATGTTGATTATAAATCTCCAAGGGATGATTTTATCCTCAAATCTAGATTGGTTTCTTACAAACCATATAGTGCTGATAATATTGATGAGGCAAGCCTTGATAACAGTGTTGCATTGCTTTTACCAGCTTCTATCACATATCTTCCAAACCACGCCCATAACTTGGATGCCAAAGAGCATTCAATGAACAAATGCACAAAATTTTCAGGATATTTATAACAGCAGTTGCACATTGATGGGAAGGAACACCCTCTAGTAATTAGATTATCATCAGTAGGCAATTTATTGTTCAAAAGTCACCAAACAGTTAGAGATTTAAAGGGAGGGATATCGGGGGACCAGATGATTTTGGCCCAATGGTTATTTTGACCAATAGGAGATTTATGAAGATAAGCATCCTTGAGAGTAAGGTCACCCTTACTAGAGTTAATCCACACCAACTTGTCTTTCTTTCTTTCTACGGGAATAATAACTTGATTCACAAGGGAACTAATATTAGGAAAAACAATAGAGACTGCCTAAGGAATTTTCCATTGAAAATTGTGGATAAAGTCAGAAACTCTTGCTGCAAGATGCATTGAGATTGAGTTAGGAATATTCAAAACATTGTTAAGAGAATTTCCACACCATTGATCTTTCCAAAAACTGATACTTTCTCCATTACCCAAAAGCCATTTGGTGTTTTCCAAAAGATTGTTGTATTCAGATTTAATGCTGCTCCAAATAGAGGAAAAAATATGATAATTAATGACCTTATCTTTTTTTATTACTCTACTATGAAGAATTTTGGCCCAAGAATTATCTGAAGTTAACATTTCCCAGCATAATTTAAGATTAGAAGCTTGATTAGTGCAGGATATTGATCTGATACCCAAGCCTCGTTCTGAAACAGGCCTACAAACCTTCTTCCAGGAAACTGTTACCAACTTCCTTTTGGATGTGTCACCACTCCAAATGAAATTTCTAATGCTCTGTTCTATCTCTTTTATCAAACTAACAGGCCAATCATAAAATGAGATAATATGAACTAACATGCCTTGGATGACAGATTTGATTAATTGAACTATGCTAGATATAGAGAGGAGTGAAGCTTTCCAAGCTGCTAACTTGCTTTTAATTCTATCTGCTATAGGCTGAAGGTACTGAAGCTTTGGTTTGCCTTTGAAAATAGGAACACCCAAGTAATTGAAAGGAAAAACACCATGTTGGAAACCAAGAAGCTGAATAAATAATTTGAGTTTTGGTTGAGGGATGGAACCTGAGTAAAGAGTTGATTTGTGGGCACTTATGATTTGGCCAGAGCACATGGCATAATTAGTGAATAATTTCTGCAAATGATTAATACAAGAATTCTTCCCTTTACAAAAAAAAACATGATGTCATCATCATATAAAACATGAGAGGGGATACTACTTTGATTTGAAGCTTTGATGAGCTCAACTTTCTTTTCCTGAATTAATTTCAAAATTCCTCTACTCAAAACATCTTCAGCAATGCAAAACAATAAAGGGGAGAGGGGGTCCCCCTACCTTACTCCTCTCTTGCAATCAAAATAACCTTTTTAGGCACCATTAATAGACACTGAAAGTTTAGCAGACTCCAAGATGTTATTTATCCAAAGACAACTTTTGATCAAAACCAAAACTTTGTAACACTTTAATCAGAAAATTCCAATCTAAAGTATCAAAAGCTTTAGAGATGTCAATTTTCATGGCCAAGTTACCTCCAAAGGCTTTCTTGTGCAACAAGTTAGCAGCTTCTGAAGTTAAAAGAATGCAGTCTTTGATCTCTCTTCCTTTGATAAAGCCTCTTTGCTCTTCAGAAATTATGAAAGGCATGATAGTAGCAAGTCTATCTGCAAGGATCTTAGTAATTACCTTGAATTTGAAGTTAGCTAATGTTATTGGTCTATACTGTTCCACAAATTCAGCATTATCAAATTTTGGAATTAAAACAATAGTATTAGCATTATAATTTGGGATCATCCAACCACTAGTAAACAATTGAATAACTGCATTGAAGAGATCATTATGTATTGTATTCTAGAAATGTTGAAAGAAAAATGCTCCAAACCCATCAGGGCCAGGAGCTCCATCCTTGTTTAGAGAAAACACAACATTTTTCACGTCATCTCTAGATGGCCGCATAGTCAACATGTTGTTTGTATCTTCTGTAATCAAATTAGGAATCACATCTTCCACCAATTAATTGACCTGCAAAAAAGAGTTAGCAGAAAAAAGATTTTAAAATAATTAGTGATGTGCTCAGCTATATCATTTGGCTCATGTAAAGTGATTTCTCCAACTTTGATTGAGGTAATCAGTTTATTTGTGTTTTTGATTTTGGCCAATATATGGAAATATTTAGTATTCCTATCACCATCATTGTGCCAATTAACTCTAGTTTTCTCCTTCCAATAAACTTCTTGCATACCAAGAGCTTTATTCAATTTCATTTGTGCTTGTTTCTGAAGGTTAAAAAGATTATCGGATGGACCAATGGAATCAATTTGGAGCTGAATAGATTGAAGAGTATCTTCTACTTCATTAACCTTAGCATGAATGTCACCAAAGATATTTTTATTCCAGTCTTTCAAAACAACTTTCAATCTTTTGAGTTTTTATGCTAGAATATACATTGGGCAGCCAACAATAGGGATATTCCAAGAATCTTCTACTACCTTTTTGCAATCCTCATTCATGGTCCACATTCGCATAAATTTAAACTGAAAAACAAATTTGTTTGTGGTGTTATGGAATTCAAATAGGAGAGGGAAGTGATCAGAGCTGGTTTTGTTAAGTATGGAGACTGAAATATTGGAACACATATCTATCCAAGATTGATTGCAAAGGACCCTATGAAGTCTTTTTTCAGTGTAAGCAGCACCTCCTCTATTATTAGCCCAAGTAAAGAAAGCACCTTTAGTAGGGAGGTGGACTAAATTAAGATTATCGGACCATTCAGCAAATTCTGTCATGAGAATTCTAGCAAGAGAATGTGAACCTCTACATTCATGAGTTCTTAAGACTGTGTTGAAGTCTCCAATAATGGACCAGGGTAAAGGGTGGGTAGTTTGGATTATGTTTAGTCTATCCCAGAGGAGTCTTCTTTTGAGGTAACATGTGGATGCATAAACTACATCAAAAGCAGAAGTTATGTTGTTTTTTGTTATGGTGAAGGTTATTTCTTGCTCATGTTCAGTCAGGATAGTAGGGTTAAGGTATGTAGAACAAAAGCAACAAAGATTTGGTAACAAGTATTCTTTATTATTATTAGAAAAAAAATTCTAGCCCAATCTTTGAAGCCATCTAGATGAGAATCTATCTATAGATATCCAAGGCTCAACTATAAATATAAAGTCAGGTTTATTTGTATTCACCCTTTGATCTGGTAGCATATTTCTTCTTTGGAGACGTAATTTTCTTTTGGTTCTTTTCTTTCTGGTCACCTGTTGAAAGCCTTCATCTGGTAAGACCTGCAACCTATTATCTTCCTGTTCCACCATATTTGCCCATGAGTCATTGAGGAACTTCATATCATGCTCAATTCTTGCTGGAAAATCCTCATCAACATTATTGTCTTCATTTTCAATCTCTGCATGAACTGAAACATTCTCATCTACCACGTGCTGAGGAGTATTCTCCACAAAGTCAGAGTCATCTGAACTGACATCCTCGACCAGTCCATCAAACATGTTGTTCACAGTAGTAGCATGATAAGCTGTGTTATACGGGATTAACTGCAGATTGTTAATCTCATTTCTGACACCTTGAGAGGCAGGGTTGTTATTTGCTTCCTCATTGTTTCGTACATCTTCATTATTCCCAACTGCTGATTGTATTTCCCTGATTCCATTTCTATTTTTTTTATTTTTTGTTGATGATTCTGCAATATCAATAACAATATTGCTTCTCATGAACTCTATCTTGCCTTCTATTCTTGATTGGGTTATTCTCTATTTTTTCATGATCAATTGGATATATTCTTTTGCAAATATCAACATGGTGCCCAATCATCTTACAGTGAGTACAAAAGTCTGGGATGTTTTCATAATCTAAATCTACAAAGAATGCATATCCTTGCCTCTCTACCAACACCTTATGCATTATCAAGAACCCTTGCGTACTGACCAAATGTTCTTTTAAAGATTGGCTTACTAGTAGTAGAGTCAGTACATATAGGTGTTCCAACACTATTAGCAATAGCAAAAATTATTTTTGGTCTCCAATTAATGGTTGGGTTTCTCCTTTCCAAATTTACTCTTTTATTTAAACTATTTTATCAATTTTATTTAAATTATCAATTAAAAATTGGTTAAATCCTATTAAAATAGTAACAATTTACAACAATAAGATAGAACCAATATTTAACACTTTGAAAATTTTATTTTGACTTTATATAAAAAAATATATATTATGTTTTGGTGTAAAATATATTGTACAACATTCTTTCTATCGTTGTAGATTGTTTTTTCTATTGTTGTGGATTAATTCTATTTTAATGAGATTTGACTATTTTTTAATTGATAATTTAAATAAAAATAATAAAAATAATAAAATAATTTATATGAAGGAGTTTCTATTGTTGTTGATTGTTATTCCTTTTGTTGTGAATTGTTTATATTTTAATAGATTTTACTTCAATATTGTCTTTATTTTTGTTGGTAGAACATCTATCGAATTTCTACACAATGATTTGGTATCCTCGTATTTGTAAAAGGGTCACATTGTGGACCACTTAAGAATTTGGATGGTTGCTCTTTTGATATTGTGGAGTCATCCAATGTGTGAGTGTGTTATGATATTGTTTACATGTTATGTAATTTAATCAAGAGACAATATGATCCCTAACAATAACCGAAAAGAGATAAGTTTATATATGATCTAAATCCATAGGTTGTATCTTCTTACTCAGTTACGTGAACCTCTCCATTTAAGCATTTTATAATTTGTAATTTTGTCAAAATTTAAAAAAAAGGTTTTATTTCTTTTAAAGTAAAATAATTTCATTCATTCAAAAGAAAAAATAATACAATCGATATCAAGAGTCGAGACATTGCCCACACCCATAATTTGAGATCTGGACTAACGATGAAGATAGCCAGATACATCCTAATGATAAATATATAAAGTTTGGAAAGCAAATAGGTGATAATACTCCAAAAACAAAATCCTAACAACCAAACTAATTTCTTTCGCCTATGGTTGAAGATCACAAACTTATGAGATCCACAGTCTTTGATGTTATCCAACTTCGGAAAAAAAAATGTGTTGTTGTTCGCTCATATTGACTATAATTGGTCTGTGGGATGACCAATATAACCATATGTTGAAAAGTCATATGTGAGGCTGAGAGGATGTTGAAATTCATGATAGTCGCCATGAATTCCTTACTCACGATAAAGTAACGATAAGATGAATCCTTCACTGGCGTATCAACAAACACATGATATGCTGACTTGAAATAAACCAACAATAACAAAAAGCAAACAAATAATAAATAAAACAACAAAGAACCAAAAACATGAAGCCAACATTGACTCTAAAAATAATGACGAGGAATCCCAAATAAAACTTTTCCATGGTGGCTTTCGAGGAGAGCGTTTAGGGATTAATTCAATAGTTAATTCGTGACCCCGAGGTGGTTTAGGGTGTGGGCGCACAACCGATGAAGAAATTCATACCAATCATGTCATAGAACTTATAGTGGGACAAAAGGAGCAGAGGCTTCCAGGTAGAAAGTAGACATCACTTGGCAATGCAACAAGACCGTGGGTTTGATGTTATTAATTTGAGATTTTGATATGTGCTTGTTGGTGTGGCTTTATGGGGATGGATCCAACAAAGGCGAAGAACTTCAATGACAGAAGAGTAAAGGGTCGTGGTGGGTGTATGTGGAAAATTAAAGAAGTGCTTTGGCCATGGGAGTGGACGACAGTTAATGAGGGGTGAAGCGAAAACGTAGGTGACTACACATTCAGAAGGATCAGTTAACGAGATTTGGGCTTCACACTTCCTTTGAAACAAGCACAAATTGACATAGGGGAGGAAACAACACAACCATGGTGGCACAAAATTCATGTCGATTGAGGAAATTTGACACCAATTATAAGAGAACGAAAGCTATGGAAAAAGAACACCTTAAGGAAGAAGATCCAAGCAAATCAACCACACACGCGAACATGAGAACACCAACAAGCAAAAATTGAAGGCATATACACTGATTTTGCTCTACAAGAGCTAAACCCTAGAAGAGCAGCACAATGATGTTTCCGCATCAAAAGTAGTATACTTTATTAGGATAAAATTATTTTACACATATATCTAATGATATATTATCTCGTTAATAAATAATATGAAAACATATTAGTTGTCTTATTTTTTAGTTGACCTGACAACACATATGCATGTGTAGTTTTTTTTTTTTAAACAAGCAATGATATATATTAACATTGACAAACAATCTCTTCAGCACAAGGTGTATCAAAGGGACAACAAAGAATTTACAAAGTCAGCACCTGAATGCAGATACAAATCAACCGATGCCCAAACATACACCCACGTGTAAAATAATTGTATTAATCTTATAATAATTATTATAAAATCTTATACAATGAAAATCTTATTGGACAATAGTCATTTTGGTCTCCGAATGTGTAACATGTAGTCACAAAATTATCAAAATTCGAAAATAATTTTTGAAAGTGTACTATGTTAGTCAAAATAGTCTCTGATACTAATAATCCATAAATACTTACAATAACTCTTTTCATATAGAGACTGAAATAACAATAATCAAATATCGATAAGGACTGATATGATAATAAGTGAGTATATTGAAAAACTAATATGAGAATATTAATAAAATATTTTAGTTATAGAGACTATTCTGATTAACGAAATACAAAATCAATGACTATATTTAAATTTCGATACATTGAAGATTACCGTGGATATTCGGGATTAAAATATTATCCCAAATCTTATATTTACCCATTTCTACCCACGTGACACATGCGCATATCTTAGAGTAAATCCTAAAAAAGAGTGAGAAATGTGATAGATATTGTTTTATTTTTGGGTCAATACAGTTGAACACTTAAAAAGAGTGACTATGCTGTTTTTGTTGAAATATGCATGTTATACGAAAGCTGTTTTGCTTCAGCTGTTTTTGTTGAAATGTCATTTACGCTGTTTTTGAACAAGCACTTTTGAATCTTGCCCTTTAAGTGGTTTTACGTTTTTTTAATGCTGTTTTTGTAGAAATAGCAATGTAATACGAATTTAAGCTGTTTTTCGTTTTGTACTTAGTTGTTTAAGCCCTTTTTTTTTCTTTCCTTTTTGTACAAACTCTGTTAAGGACACTGATATGTTTAGTATATGATGGTTTTAGTATTGACGAATTCTAGCATGGACTACCATTGTGACTCGATAACGATTATGTGAGAATTGTTCTAAGTTCTATTTGTTGTCCGAGTTGTTTGATTGCGTTTGTTACTGGAATATGTTGGCATTATTAAGCAGCTTGTGATATTCCAATTGTGATCATATACATGGTGCCCCCATTATTATCAATTCTTTATCATATACATGAGTTTCTGCTTTTTTTGTGGTTTTGCTCACCCTTCTGTTTTTTCGAACATAAGTGCTTTTGTATTAACACCTTTTGACTTATACTTTTGTAACAAACACTTTCCACATTATGTTTTGGCTAGTTGAAACAAAAATTAATAATGTTTTGGCTTCATTGAGCTGTTTGGTTGATGTCCTTCCCTGAAGTGAAATATCTTTAATGGCCTCTTTGATGCTTCCTGATCCGTGCCTTGGTTTTGTGCGCTTGTGCTAGTTTCGCTGATTTCTATTGGTTTAACCTTCTTTCTCACTGAAATTTATGGTTTGTAGGTTCATTAATGCTTACTTTCTTTCTCACAATTATGCTTTTTTCCAACTTTTTTGAAGCCAAGCTTTCTTTCTAGTAGTTCATTATTGTTATGGTTATTTAATATTATGCTTGTTTTCATATCACTGTAGAATTAGGCCAAGAAAAGCATGGAGTCTGGTTCCAGTAGCACAGGAAAGAAAAAACATGATACTGAAGAAGACTTACTCCACAACAAGCTATCTGAAGTTGAACCACAGCTTATAAGTCACATTTTATCTTTTCTGCCAACAACAGATGCATTTAGGACCTCCGTTTTGTCAAAGAAATGGTTAAATAACTGGACATTCATCACCAAGCTAGACTTTGATGATGGTCTCTACGACGGCGAATATTCTTGTCGAACCTGCACTCACTGCGAAGATGATTGTCCCTCTGTTTCCTATGTCTGTGATAAGGTCATTTTTCTATTCTTCCTCTTGTTATGACGCTAAACCTTTTTTAATATTATTATCAACAAACTTGTTAGTTTTTTTTGGTTTTCAAAATGTTAAGTATTAGTAAATTAATAAATGATTATGTTAATTTTTGTACAGTAAATGAGCATTTAAATCCTGTGGAGATTTTTAATTATTCGAATTTACAGACTAGCTGATTAGTCTCTTAAATTAAAAAATGTATATGAACTTGGCTTCTTCTACTAGAATATTTTCTTTAGTAAATATACATTTCAAAACTGCCGCAAAATAAAAGATCTACATATTGACTTCAATAATGTCTTGCTGCATCAAGAGATACCTAGAACCTTTAATATTGTGGAGACAATTGATTTTTTTTTACTGAACTTGTTCAATATAAGGGATTAAACTATTATTTCATAAAATTGAGATACTAAATTGCAAACCCTTACAACAATATGGACTACTTTGCTCATTTCATATTTTTGTCTGTCTGCATGAGCCTTATTTGATAGTAAACGAACACACTCTGGTTTTAGGTGGGCTATGCTGGTTTGGCTTTGTGTCAGAGTTGTTCTGTTTCACAGGATGCACTCTACAATGGTGGAAACAGTTTGAGCTTTTCAGATTTGAGGGAAGAGAGGTTTGATCACCAGAAATTTCAGAAGTACTTTGTAAACTTTGTCTACAAGGCACTTCTTTTTACTAATAATAGTTCAAATTCAAGAATGTTGGACAAGTTTTCTTTGGTGATATATAACAGGCATGATGTTGCTGATCTCAATATATGGATCTCTTCCGTCTTAAACAGGGGAGTGAAAAATTTAATGATCTATTCATCTGTTTATGAACTACCATTTTCTGCTAGCACATCCAATTATCTTTTAAATTCCACACTGCTGGAAGAATTGAAATTGGAGCTTAAGATGTTCACTACCATCAAAGTTCCTACCAATTCTGTTCATTTTGGACATCTCAAACATCTGAAGTTGTCTGGTATCTATTTTGACATCGACCCCTCTTCTAATTGTCTTACACTTAGCTTACCAGTTCTCAAAATGTTTGAGATCAGGGATTGCAATTTGTCAAGTGGAAAGGATGTTATTGTAGAAGCTTCTCTGCTCGAAAGTATTTTGATACACGACTACCTTGAAGACCTACAATGCCAATCAATCAAATTTAATGTTTTGTATCTCAAAGAATTCAGTTACCGTGGTTATGTTGTATCACAACAAATTGACTTGTCAGGTTGTGGTTTTCTGTCTTCTGCTTCTGTCAAAATCTATTTATACCAGTGTCGGAACATTCATCCAGAGACAACATGCTATGCTTTTGAACTTTTCCAGCATTTCCATCAAGTGAAGTGTATCAAACTTAAAGGGTCAGAGGTAAGCATATTGTCTAACCTTTTCTAACACTAAATTTGTAATGTCAAATATTGAATTCTTTGTAACTTATTATTGATTTTAGTTGATAGAAAACACATACATATGTTGATTTCTTTTCTTTTTTATTCATTAATTGTAACAAAATTTGTGGCATGTTTATTCATAAGTTTGTTATCTATGATCGAATTTGTATTTCTTTTATCGCAATAAAAAATCAGTTTCTTTATGTCATCTAGGTCCTAACACAATCAGAAGTTGTGCATTCTATATCTGCTCTACCTGAACTGGCAAATTTGAGCCATTTGGAGTTTGACTTAGTTACCATTGAAGTTATTTTAGGCCTACTTCAAAGATCACCAGTTCTCAAAACACTAATTCTCAAGGTTAGTATTTAATAAATGGAAGTATTAACTTAACTATGACGGCTCTATATTCTTAGAAGTTGCATATTTGTCGAGTCTTATTTTTCTTTTATTGTAACTACTTATAGGCTTTCGCTAATTTATTTGCTCTTTTTATACGAGCATCTTTTTTAACTTTGTTTTATGATTAATGAACAGAAACTACCGAAGTTTGCCAAAGAGGTTCTGAATTTAGCTGTTGTCCCTGAGTGTTTGACATCTACTCTCCAGATTGTTAACTTTGAAAAAGTTGATGGCGACGAGCAGGAGCTATTATTTTTAGCTGAATTTTTTTTGGAAAAGGGCAAGATGTTGGAGAGGATGAGTTTCTTCTTCGATAATCCAAGGCTGGCAAAATCTAAGGCTGTGAAAGAATTTAAGGAGAAGGTTTACTCATTTAAGCAAGGTCCATCTTTTGGTTATTTGGAATTTTCATTTGATTAGGATACAAAGGAAGTGCTATAATGATTATGTCTACAAAGTTTTTTTTTGTATTTTTCATAGAAATGCTGACAATGGATTTTTAGCATATTAATTAGGATATCTTTGAACATATGGCATAGTATAATGCTAAACTGGAAGTCACAAATATTTTGACTACTGTCTTGAGGTGTAAGAGTGTGAGACACTGAATGCTTGTTTGTAATAGCAGAATGTATGTGCATGCTTGTTTGTTAAGTAAACCATAACAAGTACTGTAGTATCTTTGACATTTTTCCTTCGTGTTTGCTATGAATTCTTAGCATATTAATTGATGTTAACCTTGAATATTTAGTTTTGTGATTATTCCAAGTCCAATCTAAACAGGAAAGGATTATTAGTTCTTATAACGTAGCATCTACTTAAGAATGGATGCTTACAATCTTCAGAATATTGAAGCAGAATGTTTAGAACTTGTGCAGGAAGGGTGAAGTCAAATGGATGGATTACACTTTCCCTTAACCGTAGACATAAGAATACCCTTAAAATGGTCAAATTAACATAATTTTGAGAACCTATTGCTATAGAAGTATCATAATTTAGGATGCTAATCTTCTGTCATTTGAAATCAATAGAAACATTTTCAACAGGTATTTTCAAGTTACATCATTTGAATTCAATAGATTTTCTCTGTGGATGGAAACTCTCTCACACACACACACAAAACATCATAAAATAAGCTAAAGCCTAAAGTCACCATACATTTTCCTCCACATAGTCTCCCAATCGAGTCTGAGATCCAAGTTCCTCCCTGACTCCCTTGGGCTCTGATTGGAATGGAACATAATAGAATGGGGTGGAACGGAGCGGAATGGAACAGATGTTTCGTTCCATTGTTTGAATATTTTATGACGGAATGAAACATAATTTTTATTGCATCATTTGGAAAATGGACGGAATGGTATGTGTTACATTTTTTTTCTTCCATTTTTACCCTCATTAAGCAATATTATTATGTAAAATTAAAACACATACTAATCTTTTATTAAAATGTTAGTTTTTAATCTCTTATTAAAATGATTGATTAAGAAGGCGAAGTATCCATGTTTAAAGGCTACAAGTTTTACTATCACAAATGTACAACAATCAACTCTTACAAATTTATCAACTTTGGTGATACGGGTCTCTGTCTCGATCTGAGTTCTTTTGATAATAATATTAATAATGATGCTAATAATTAAACAAGAAAGATGATTAAAGCTAACATGAAGAAGAAAATGAGAGAAGAGAATTATCATAGGCAAGGTTCAAATCTTGCAGGAAGAACAAAATGAAAACGAAAGGTTGAGAGCTATATATACACCGTTGGATAATATAGTAATTAATAAACTAAGAGGTTGCATTCCATCCTATACCTCCCAAATTGGAGGGGAAGAAAAATGAGAGAAGTGAATGGAATGGGATGGAATGGATCCCATCATATACCACTCCATTCCACTCATTTTTAAAATATCCAAACAGTGGAATCACATTCCATACTATTCCATTCCATCCAATTCCATCAATCCAAACAAAGCCTTGAGAAATGCAATTGATGGTACAAAACCTTGTTCCGCAGAAGGCCACAAAGATCTTTCTTAATTCTTACCGGTGTGGTCACTCCATTCCACGCCTTGTTCCATTCCACTCCATTCCATGCTATTATTTCCTCCGTTGACCAAGTGTGGTCACATTACTTAGAAATGTCAAAAGTTCAAGGCAAGTTTGGGACATTCTCATGAAAACCTTTGCAAGCAAAACCAGATCCAGGATCATTCACCTTAAAGAAATGTTGTCTCGATTCAACAAAGGCTCAAAATATGTGTCAGAACACGTCCATGGCATCAAGGCAATGGCAAATGAGCTTGCTATCATCATTTCCGATCTTGATGATGATGATTTGGTCATTCACACAATTAATGGCTTAGGTGATGAATACAAAGAAGTTGTAACATCAATTTGCACTAGAGAAAAGTCAATGTCTTTTCAGGAGTTGTATGATTTCCTCACTGACTTTGAAAGCTATCTACATAGGGATGAAATCAAAAGTCAGCCTTTCATAGCTCACTCAAAAGAGTGTATGTCAATTTTTTGAAAAAACAAGAAACACAACAAATGTGTACAAAATACATTGATATCCTCCAAAAACTAAGCATGCACCATTTGCACATGATGTTAGAAGCACCTCGTGAGCTATTCATCACCAATTTAGTCCGTTATGTTATAAAATTGTCAATATTTTGCATTTTTTATGAGAATTTTTCAATGAAATCAGAATTTTTAGGTTTGTATAACAAAGATTTGGATTTGTTAATAAGTTTGACGAGTTTTCGATGATTTTGTTTGGAGTTTTAAATTTTTTTTGATAAAAAAGGATAATTATATTGACATTTTATAACATAAAAGACTAAATCGGAACAAAAAGAAAGATAAAGTACATAAGTGTTACTTGAAATTGAAAGACAAATCGTATAATTTTACCTATATTTTTTGGTGTATGCAATGATTATGAGTTGATGATCAAAATCATTGAAGCTTTATCTTCTTAGAGGATGCAGACTTTTTCTATTGATGACACATCATCACAATGTTTAACTAAGCGTATCTCATATATACCTTTAACCTTGATGAACCTCGATAACATATCAAACAATTTTTTATTCATGTAAAATTTTACATGAATGATATATGTGATATAATCTTACAATCCAACAATCAATTTTAAAAAATATGTTTCGAATAAAATGATATTAAACTGTGTAATATTGATGTAATATCATATCGGTGTAATTTGATTCCTCTTCATATATGCTAATAAATAAATGGAAAGTTAATAGAATCCTTAATATAATCATTTGCGTATATTTACTACATCATCCAAACAAAAGTAAACATTATTCTAAATGCTTCTTTAGAATTATATAAGCCGAAAGCTAATCCAAAATTTAGAAGTTCAACGTCAAACTAATACAGTTGCAAAATTTTAAAGTTGTAACATAAAGTGTGACAACTGACAACCAATTTTATTTTACCTTTTTTTTATGATATTGACTTAATAGCAGTTTTAACCCCATAACTTTCCTAAAGTTGCGATTTTGACCCCCTAGAAAAAAACTACAAAACGACCCCTTAAGTTTTGCTCTGTGGTAGTTTTGGCCCCCAAGACTAATTTTGACTCGGTCTACGCTGACGTGGCACCCTAAGTGAGGTGCCACGTGTTATTCTTTTTTTATTTTTTTTTCTTTGGGGGGCCAAAACTGCTACAGTTGCAAAACTTAGGGGGCGGTTTTGTAGTTTTTTCTTAGGGGGTCAAAATCGCAACTTCGTGAAAGTTAGGAGGCGAAAACTGCTATTAAGCCTATGATATTCCTTTACACATTGCCTTTATATATTTATCCCTTAGACAAAGTTACAACATAGGTTTTTATAATTTGTGCACGGGCTGAGATTCGAACCCAGATTCCCCATTTTTCTACACTTATAATATGTGTGAATCTAGCCACTAGGCTACTTGACAAAAAAATAGGTCGCGCTACCCTCATATTGTTTTTGTGATTATGGGCCAGTTTGAAACAACAATTTGTAAAGGTATTAGAGAATATTTGTAACTTGTTGGGACAATCGAGTTTAAAGTTACTCAGATTTTTCATTGTTTGTCCCTTTTTCATTCTATTTTCTTTCTCATTTTTTTTTTGATGCACCATTTTTGTGTGTATTTTTCATGATAATTTTCTTTGTTCTCTAGTACCCCCACCCCAAACTTAGTTGGTTGCAAATTTCAATAGCTACCCCAAACTTATTGTTTAGTAACACTCTACATTACCTAACTCAAATATAACATTTTGGGTTAAATTCTAAAAGTCTTCAGGCTTAATATGTAGTTTGTCACCAAACAAAAAAAATCTAAACCTACCGGCTCAATTTGGCTTTCAAAAAGGATATATCAATTAAAATCGAGGTAGGCTTCAAAAGGCTCACATGACCAAGCACTTTTGACTCGGTGTGTATATGACAAAGATCAATCAACGGTAAAGAAACAATGCAAGTTCTAGAAATGTAGATGCATGGAACACTCTATATAAGTAAATTGGAAAAATAAAATTTGGCCATGAACCTTACAGTGTTAGATTTCTGGGAGTTGTGACTACCTATCACACATAGCGTACACTATGCCTTTGAATGTCAAGTCACTCCTCCTTATGAACTTTTGGAATACCACTTGAACAAGCAATTGTTACTAAACTGGAAAAATTCAACAAACAAGTAAATTCATTAATAATAAACAAGTTCAGCTTCAATTACATAACAGGGGGATACAACTGAGTTAATCCAAAATGAAAATTAAAGATAAAAAAGGTCCTAATTATTGTCATCAATCTTTCAACTCCCACATGATTCAAAATTTAAAGGTCCATTTACGACAATGACAAAATCAAATAAGGAAGAAGTTTACTAACCTAATTGAACAAAATCTTCAAGAATCGAACATAAATAGGCTGTTCATCTAAAACTGAAGTGCATATTGCAGGTAAAGACCATAAGAAGGAATAGGCAAAATCATTTGCAAAAGTCTAAAGAAACAACAAAGAAGAAGGTTTGTCTTTTCCCAATTCAAGAAACCCATTAAAAGTTAACAGAAAATTTCCTAAAAAAATAAAAATTGACGGAAAACTAACAGTGTTAATAGTGAAGGGAGATGTTTGTCTATTTAATAAAAACTTAAGGGAGGTTAGTGTAAGTTTTAAAACTAGAGAGAATGTTAGTATAATTTTAATAAACCTCAAGGTAAGTTAATGTAATTTTCCCTTCATTCTATTAATGTTTTAGTAGTATGTAATATTATGATATGCATTAGTCTTTTGTTTTATTTCGATAGACAAGTTAATTAATTAACTTCTTATGCATAAGGTATTTCTATAATAACAATCTAAAGAATTGTTATGAGAATGAGCTGAAAACAGCTTATGGGCGTGTCGTAATCTCTTCGGGACAATCTCACAAAGGCTAATGACAATAAACAAGTTCACATATGTCAATCCAAGTATGCCTTTAAATAACTTATATGTCACACAGCTACTCTATGAAGAATTGGAGAGGTGGTAGAGCTGCTTGAAGGGGATTATTGGTTACACAAAATGATTTTTTTTTTACTGATTTTTTTGGTGAGAGTAGGTAATGATACTAAGTGTTAACCCACTTGGGTTGGCCTAGTGTGGTTTGGGATATGGGAGTGTGTTCCTTCTTGAGATCTCAGTTCGATTCTCTCCGATGTTAATTTAGGTGGGCTAAATTTAGTTTCTTAAAAAAAAATAAAAATGATACTAAATGTTACAAAATTTGTATGCCACAATCATGATTATCTAGATTGAGACCTGCGCATTGCACGGACGAAAGATTTTTGCAATTATTTTATATAAAATTGATGTATCCTATATTGTAAATATAAGGCTTAATTGCATTTTTGGTTGGACATTTATTTGGAACTTGCTACTCATTCCGTTCCATATCAAGTGACACAGTTGATTCTGTCACAAATATCAATGCATATTTATTATAATTAATATCTTTAATTATCTATTAGAAAAATTATGAAAATTCATATTATGAAAGTATTTATTGAGACGAATCCAACATCTTATACAATATTACTTATATTTGTATATTAGTATAAAAATACTGTCAAATTATATCAAGTCAACAATACACATTGTCAACTAGATCATCTATTATAAGACGGGGCGAGTATAAGTTTTATTTTCTTTGGTAACTACTAGTACCTTAAAATTTTGTAGGTTACATACACACCAATTTTTTTTTGAGTAAAGGTTACGTACACATCATTTAACATTGTATTTTTGTTTTTATATTTAATTAATTTAATGTAAATTTGAATTTTAAAGTATCGATTTCTGTTATGAAAGAATTCTCCTAATTCATAATGGTTGAATTTGATATATAAGTTTTTTTTAAGGATATTTTTTTTTAAGCAAACATAAAATTTAATAAAAAAGAAAAAGATACAAAGACTGGGGGACGTAGGACGTGACCCAGGAAAACCCAAACGGAGATGCAACGAGATAAAACAATCTAAGTGGATTTACTCTAAACTATCCTAACAAAAGTTCACTAATCACAGACGCAACTCAGCGAACCCGCGTACGGGCGCGAAACCAATATGATGTGGAATTTCAAAAGAATTTATGAAATTATTAGAAAGGTGAAAATTCTGTAGGCCAGAGAAACATGTACTAAATGATACTCTGTCTCTATCATTTTAATTCACTTTAGTATTTTTTATATATAAAATTACACAATTCGTCCCTTAACTTGATTTTAGATAATATTTTCGTCATTTATCTTTTTTTTTTCCAACTTAAACCTTTATGTTATAAAATGATAATATTTTATCATTTTTATGAGATTTTTTCAATGAAATACAATTTTCTAGATATATAAACCTTTTTCTTGTGTGATTGAGCATAGAAGTATCTTGGAGTTGTCCTTAAGCATTGAGAAGTCTCTTACTTGTGTGTTTGAGCAACTTGTAATCCGATATTACATTTTAGTGGAACTCTCCTTGGAAGTGCAAGGGGGATAGGACTACTCCCGGTTTGTGGAAGGAACCTGTATAATTGCTTGTGTTCTTTCTTTCTCTGTTCTCTTACCTTTATCCGCTGCACTAAGACTCTGAACTCTAGTCAGACTCTGAACTATTTCAGACTCTGAATCTGGGAACAGTTTTACTGAACGTTAGAAAGAAAAGTTTTTCAAAACACAATTCAACCCCCCTTCTTGTGGTTTTTCTCACCTTCATGTTTGATTTACACGGGTGTTTTTTTGAAGTGAGTAGTGACGATGGGTGCTCTTGGAATTTGTTTTTAGCAGTTGTTCGTGACGAAGTTTGTTTTAGATGGTGAAATAGGATTTGGTGGTTATGGGGTGCATGGATGTTGAAAGTAGGTGATGTGTGTACTGGTGTCTTTAGATGTGTTTATTTTGGGTGTTCTGCCTATATACGACGCCTTTGTAGTATGTAGTTCACCGTTCTCTGTTCGTTTTGAGTAGAGATCGAGTTTTTAATAAAATTTGCTGTTAAAAAAAAATGATACTCCATCTGTATCATTTTAATTCACTTTAGTATTTTTTATATGTAAAATTACACAGTTCGTCCCTTAACTTGATTTTAGGAAACATTTCCGCCTTTATTTTTTCTGTCCCAATTTAATGCTTTATGTTATAAAATGATAATATTTTATCATTTTATAAGATTTTTTTCAATGAAATATAATTTTCTAGATTTGTATAATCTTTATGAGTTTTTATTTTTTGAGTTTTTGATTATTGTTTTTTCTCCCAATTTAATCCTTGCGCTATGGTTGATGATTGGAAACTGAATTTGTTCAAATAATTAAGGAAAGGTTTGCTGTGCTTGTTTCTCTCTCTTCATTAACATGTAGAAATTGAAATTATTAAAATTAAATTTTCCAGATTTATCATTAACATAATACTTTCTATGCCACGATTTTTGCCATGTTTCTTGGGTTTACATCGCTGGTTGTTATGTTAGGGTTTCGTGTGTTGTTATGGTACATATTCACCAAATTGCAGTTTCTCTCCAAAACTCGTTTATATAGTAAGGGTAACAACTATTTAACCTCCTTCAAAAACAAAAAAAAAATTTAACCGTAAATAAAATAATAAAGTGCAAAAATTATTTTAGATCAAAATCATTATTTTTAGATACAATATCAAAATATTGGTTTGGGCCTGCTTGTTGTGTGAGCCTTTTAGTATAAATAGCAACCAAGTTATACAATTGGAGAATTTATTCATTACTTTAGCGATGAAGAAAAGAAGGGAACGAGAATCGAAGAAAAAATTAGAAGAGAGGGTTGGTTCAACTTCTTCTTCTTCTATGGTTCAGGTTAACTGTAACTGCTTTGGGTATCTGTTTGAAAAATTTATTATAGTAGTTTTATGAAATAATAGTAGTTTTTTCCCATGGTCAACTAATAAATATTTTTGTACAGGAGGCGCTCTACAATTGTGAAAACAATTTGGTCGATAGAATTAGCGATTTACCAGATGAGTTACTGCTTTACATTTTCTCTTTTCTCCAAACCAAACTGGCTTTTACTGCGTCCATTCTTTCCAAGCGGTGGACCGCACTCTGCTATTCACTCCCTGTTGTTGAGAGCTTCCGGAGTTTTGTCAATAATGTCACCCTCTCTCCTCTTTCAACCAACCAACCCTCAAAAGGCACCCTCACCAAACTGCTACCTCAGCCACGCAAGCAAATACGGGGATTCCAACACCACTCGTAATACAAATATGTCGCAATTTTGAGTCTATTTAAGCTCCATTGCAACGAAATCACCTTAATGTGATCCACCATCTCATCCACCTCTTGAATCTTATTATTAAAGATTCGCTCGTTACGCGTTTTCCACACAACCTAAAACTCCGCGTTCCAAATCAACCAAGCACCTTGTCGAAAACTTTTCTACCAAACCTCTCTAGTCCAACACAAAACGTGCAGGAACAAATTATGAGGAATGATAAAATTGAAATTCAACCAATGCATCACCTCCCTCTAAATCTTAGAGATAATCTCACGATGCATGAATAAATGAACCACTGTTTCGTCGGCACTACCACAAAACACATCTCTTAGAGTCATTTACCCCTAATAACCTTCTCTTTGCAAGATTGATTTTAGCTGGTACCCAGTCAAGAAAAAACAATCCACGAGAATGTCCATACTTTTGACAGCGCCTTACTTTTCCAAACTTCCTGAAACACCATCTCCTCCCCCCTATTCAAAGCCTTGTCAACATACCATAGGTTATGAAGTAAAGTATAACAAGACTTTACGGTAAAAAAAATCCCCTCCCTCTCCGGCTTCCAAGTCCAACAATCCGCACCCTCCCCTACCACTACCCCTTCCAACCGGGCACCAAGAGAAACTAGAAGGTCTCTTTCCCACACAAACAACTCTCTACACCAAGTAAAGCTCCACTCTCTCCTTCAAGGTTCATTCCCCACATATCCCCCACCTTCGCTTCTTGACAACTTGATATTGAAAAAAGGCGGGAAAAGATTTCCATAAGCGGCAAATTAGACCCAAGCATCCTTCCAAAAAAAGGTTCCCATACCATTGCCCACTTTCCTAACCAATTCCTATTAAACCACCCAACTCCTCCTTCCTCCTCCAACAACATTATATATTTCCACCAACGTGAAACATTGCTAGGCCAAACATACCCCACCGCATGACCACTATGAATCTACATTGACTCATATTTATCAACCAAAACCTCCTTCCACAAAGTCGGTTCAACATCTAGAAGACTCAATCTCCATTTTGCTAAAAGACTAACATTCGCCAATTTAATGTCTCTCACACCTAGCCCCCCTTGACTTCTACATTGAAACACTTTCCTCCACTTTACCCAACAAATCTTCTTTGCACCCCCTTGAATAAAATTCTATAACAAGATTGTCTATTGTCACGCTGGATTACGGTAGATATTTCTTTTGCTTCACTTTACTTGTAACAAAACCTCCTGAATAAAAGACTCATATCATCAAGTGCTGAATCCTTGCCATACTGTTAGGATCGGTGACAGCTCGTAATGGGCAGCTGCATATAATTTTACGAGGTTTTCATCATGCTATGTTACATACCGATGAATATAAAAGCTTCACTGTATTTCTTATTTTGCTTAGTTTTCTAAGCATGTCGCCCCCATTCTACGATTATTGGTCTCATAATTAGACTGATATAGTCATTATTATAGCAAATATATATTAGGTTGCCTAACAAATAAGAATATTGTATCGAAACACAAATGATATTTATGATCTTTGGTTGCGAGTAAGTAAGAAATATGATAATGAGCGAGTTAGTTCCAATTTCTTAATATGAGAGAAAAGAGAACAACAAATAAGAAAAATAGGTAGAAGAAATAGGATGGATATTTGCACCTTTTGATTTGAAGAAAAGTTTTTTGCTCAATATATTTTGTGACAATATATTTCTAGTTTTTAATTTGGAGAAATTTTTTCTTCAATATATTTCCACATTTTGATTTGAAGAAATTTTTTTTGTTCAATATATTTTGGCCTTTTTATTTGAAGAAAATTATTTTGTTCAATATATAAATCAATGAAAATTCAATAGAAAAAGAAAGATAAGTAGAACACAAGAGAGAATATCAAGTAGATAGAAGAAAGACTACTCTAGGTACCCGTGGTAGAAGTAAAGTGTAGTGTAGTATTGTTAAAAGGTCACATATGAGGGATTCTGGTGAGGAAGGTCTTGATGTTTAAGAGGTTCAAGTAACCCACCTCTCTTTCCTGGGAGCCCCTTTCATGTACCATTTACTTTGCGAACTGAACTAACTGTTTAGTAAAAACATAAATAATGGATTAAAAGCGCCAGACCCATGTAGACGAATAATATTGAGCAGAAGACTTAATTCCAACTTCATAGGAAGAAGTAAAGACATAGAAAATGAAAAGCCAAACAAGTTAAAATTCAAGTCAGTAGGAGAAAAAGAAAGAGTATAAAATAAAAAGAAAGAAGTGGGTGAGTTAGTTTGAATCTAATAAGGAAATAGAGAATATCAATTTAAGAAAAAAGACTTAGTTCCAATCTAATATAATAAAGAAACAGAATGAAATTTAGAAGCAACGGTCCCACCATTAAGAGCTTGAAGATAAACACGAAGTTATTCTAACCTTTCTCGACTTTTAAGATTTGTTTTTACAGGTTTTTAAACGATGCACCCTACTTTCTCAAACATCTTCATCTCCTACTGTTTATTATTCAGATACTATCACAACAAAGTCTACAAAGGGAACAAAGGAACCTACAAAAAAAATCAATGAAAAGGTTGTCAATCACTTCGTGTGGCTCTGACAATGAACGCCCTCCGTCAACCACTTCGTGTGGCTCTGACGTGGCCAAAAAAAAAGAAAAGGATGTCAACCACTTCGTGTGGCTCTGACTATGAACGCCCCCGTTAACCACTTCATGTGGCTATGACGTGGCCAAAAACAATGAAAAGACCATCAACCACTTCGTGTGGCTATGACGATGAACACCCTCCGTCAACCACTTCGTGTGGCTCTGACGTGGCCAAAAACAATGAAAAGGCCGTCAACTACTTTGTGTGGCTCTAAGTATGAACGCCCTCCGTCAACCACTATGTGTAGCTTTAACGTGGCCAAAAACAATGAAAAGGCCGTCAACCACTTCGTGTGGCTCTGACGATGAACGTCCTCCGTCAACCTCTTCGTGAGGCTCTGACATGGCCAAAAAACTTAAAGGCCGTCAACCCTCTACATGAGGCTCTGACGAAGATCGCCCTACTTGAACCTTTCGTGAGGCTCTGATTCGGCTAAATCAAAATGAAGCCTCAACCTCTTCATGAGGCTCTGACGCCGCCAAAATCACTTATAAAGGGCTCTGACTTGGAGAATTCTACATTCAGGCAAGCCTAAAAACCAACGCCGAAATAAAATATGATACAATCTACATGGAACTCAGCTCAATCTACACCTAAAAAAGAATGTTCAGACGCCATGAAACGCTTAACAAGGCTACTAAAAAAGCTATAAGAGTCAAAAGCAACACAAGAAAAGAAGCATCAGAAGACTTAGAACATAAATATCCAAAAGTCATTGTTCACCTTAGAATTATGCAAGACAAACGGTGATAACTCCTCGATAGTTAGTATTTTTATAGTCATTTTTAAATAATTTTAAATTAAGTTGAATCAATTCATAATGTTTTGTAGTTAAATTGATAAAAAAGAGGATTTTAAAAAATATCAAGTGGTGTTGGTTACTCTTGTTGCTAATCATCTCTAACTAGACAAATTCTCGGAGTTTTTGCTCTCTTTTCATTTTTAGTTTGACAGGTTGAACACATTGAAGTGAAATACTACCATCGAAGTTGTGAAGATTCTGTACATTACCTAATGATGGAGGATTACAAATAATATTTCTTTATTATTATTTATATATATTTATCATTGTTAGTGTTCTTTGGAGGAAAATAAAAGTGTGGCCTAATAAACAAGGAAAATTCTATGGTGAAGTTGTTAAAATGACTTTTTTGGTGAAGTCATTAGAATGACCAATCATAATGCATTTGTGTATTTAATGAATGCCACATCAAATTATATTGTGTATTGTACATTTGCTCATATGGTGTACCGCTATATTTTTACTTATTGCA
>Ga0228711_1001545_pt1 | contig 34106 bp, 19 predicted proteins | sample MedpolnodulmetaG_2_FD_177996 | JGI IMG/M metagenome (GOLD analysis project Ga0228711, IMG submission 177996) | Root nodule microbial communities from Medicago polymorpha collected in Santa Monica, California, United States - brown nodules | ecosystem: Host-associated > Plants > Roots > Nodule... | reverse complement strand
TTTTTTTTTTTTTTTTTTTTTTTTTGTTTTTTTTGTTTTTTTTTTTGTTTTTATTTTTTTTTTGGTTTTTTTTTTTTTTTTTTTATGTTTAAACCAATTGGAATTACTGCAGGGGATAATTTTGACCGTGTAGACGAGACCCTGGTGGTTAGGGAAGCAATGTTGAAGCAAGCAACTGAAGAGAAGGTGAGGGAACTACTAGAGAATAGTCGATTCAAGAGTTGGGGCATGCTCAATTTTGAGATTGAGGTGAACACGGGAGAAAGGCATGGAAAGGAGATTATGAAGCTTGGGGAGAATGAAAAATACAAAATTGAGGTGTTGAAGAATAGAGGGGTTGGTGATGGGGAGGCTTGTTCTGTTGTTGAACTAGAAGGTGAAAACGTTGAGGTTTTGGCCAAGACTCTAGTGGTTAGGGAAGCGATGCTGAAGGCAGCGGCTGAAAAGAATGTGAGGGAATTACAAGAGAATAATCTATTCAACAGTTGGGGAAGGCTCAATTTTGAGGTTGAGGTGAAGACAGTCATGGGAGAAAGGCGTGAAGAGGAGCTCATGAGGGCTGGGGAGATTTTGAAAGCTGCAGTTGGGCACGAAAAAGGCAAATTTGAGGGGTTGAAGAATAGAGGGGTTGGTAATGGGGAGTCCTGTGCTGTTGCAGAACTGGATGTTGGAAAGGTTGAGGTTTTGGGCAAAAAGAAAAGATTTGTTGGTGAACCAGACAAGAAAGATGGAGGTGCTTCTGGTATTGAAATTTTATTTGCTTGTTTGCTGACTATTTATGCATTCTTTAATGTTCTATTAGTATTGTGATCAAGATAATTTGTATAGGCTATATAGGACACTAGTTTTGTGCTCTGCAATGACATTAAGGCAGTGTCTATGTCACAATTACGATCAGTGAGTCGAGAATAGTTGTAGAATGGATGTTGTTTTAACCATGGGAGATGGTGCAGTGAATTTGATGGAAAAAATGGTGAATTTTCGGGTTTAAAACTTTGTTGCACAAAATTCAGAAATTTGCTTATATTTGCCTTAAGGTGAAGGAGTCTTGTCTTTTACTTGGCACATTGACTTCTACATTGCTCTACCTGTGCCTTTTTCAGTTTGGTTAGAGAATACTATGTAGTTTATTGGCAGGTTATCCTCAACTCATGTCTTTTGAAATTCATTTGATGTAGCTAGTAATATAAGGCTCGGCATTGTGTTTTGGCATTTTTATTTGTAAAATTTAGTAGAAATCTGAGTTTTTGTTGATGGCCACTTAATTTTCATGAATGCGGAAAAAATGGCAATATTTTACAAGGGTTATAAACTCTACTGCTTGTCATTTCCTATTCTGGAAGTAATTAGTTGTTGGCTGATCTATTATGTCACATTTTATTGCAGATACTGAGCAGCTAAGTTCATCAAGAGCAGTAAAAGCAAACCTTGCAACAAGATTGGCTAAACCCATCGATATAATGTCAGGTAATGATATCAGCAGAGAAGAGCCCTTAGGGTTCAGGGAAGCAAAGCTGAAGGAGGAAATTGAAGAGAAGATTAGGTTACTGCACAGGAAGAATCAATTTAAGAGCTTGGGAATACATGATTTTGATGTTGAGGCACAGAAAGTCAATGGAGAAAGGTGTGGCAAGGGGAATGTTTTGAAAGCTGAATTAGGGAATGAAAGACACAAGCTTGTGGTGAAGAATAGTGGGGTTGTTGATGGGGAGGCTTGTGCTGTTAGTGAACTCAAAGATGAAAATGTCAAGGATTCGGCTGAAAGGAAAAGATTGGCTGGTGAACCAAGCAAGAAAGATGGTCTAGGTTCTTCAGGTATGGAGTTTTTAACTGCTTCTTTGCTAACTATATGTATTCACTTGGTGCTCGTGTTTGCTAACAATATATGCAGCAACAACAACAACAACCAAGCCTTATCCCACTAAGTGGGTCGGCTACATGGATCATATGACGCCATAGTGTTCTATCATAAACCGAATTTGGATCCAACTCATTGACCTCTAAATCCTTTCTAATGGTTTCTCTAACAATATATGCATTCTTGAAAAAACTATTGAGTGTGTTTGTTTCAAGTTATATTTGTTGATTCCCGGGAATAAAATGATAGGAATATATATGCCCATGTTTGTTACAAGTTTACTAAATTTTATTCCCAGGTATAAAATGTTCCTGGGAATAGAAAAATTTTCCCAAGGAAAAGGATGAGAATAAAGTTCCCATGGAGATGAGAATAAATTCATAAATAGTTACCTATTATAATACCTATTTTTATGGTTCCTAGGAATATTATAAAGTTAACCAAACATATTTTTCCTAAATACCTTGGAATAAAATTCCCCATCTTTATATTCCAAGGAATGTTATTCCTAGGAATAAATTTGATAAACTTGAAACAAACACACCCTTGAAATTATGGGCTTGAGATAAAAGAAGAAAAAAATAAAATAAATATTTTGAATATGAAAGAAACTAAATACTAACCTCTATTTGGCGAGATACTAGACTCCTAGTCCTATATAAAAAGATAAGTTAAAAAACAAATCATGATAATAACTAAGAAATATGCAAACTAATCTTAGGAGATAGTCTATGATACTATAATATTAGAAATTAATCTTAAGGGATACGCCACTATACTTCAACACAATATTAGGATATTCTAAGGTTTTTTTTTTTAATATTATCAATTCTAATACGTAACTTTAAGCTTGCTATAAATGTATATCCTTAGTAGAAAAGTATAACACCCAACTTAATCAAAACCCAAAAAGATATTTTGATCAACCAATGGTGAACACAAGAACAATTTAATTATTAGTCAATAATGTTTGTGCCCAGCAGTAGCTTAACCATGAACTGGAAGATGACACAACTTCAAATCAAACCAAAATGGCTTTCAGGCCAGTGTTAATTACAACTGAAGCCCCAACCAGAAGGTGACATATCTTCAAACCAAACTAAACAAAAACAGTTGTGTCACTGCTAACCACACCTGAAGCTCCAATTAGATGGTTTTACCTCTTCAAACCTAACCAAAATGGTATTGGACCGGTGCTAACCACTCTTGAAGTCCAGGCATCAACTAAAATTGACAGTGGTGTTTGTGGCAGCATGATGTTGAACCAAATTGGAGCGATACATTGAGGTTTGGAATTAACAACAGAAACAGATTTGGGGTGTAAAAATAGGACCTGGGATACTAGGGGCACACAAACAGGCGGAACAAAGATTGTACTTGAAGACATACAGAGGCAATAGACGCTGACAAACAAATGCTGTGAACTAGGAGGAAACACACTTTCCTGGACAGACCCACAAGCCAGAAGGGGTCTCAACAGAACGGGAGAGGTCGGTGATCTTTAACACTTGAAGATTGGTGATCTATCTCCCGTGTCTGATAAGACCCACATCTATCATGGCTCAAGCGAAGACTTGTGCGACCATATGGGCCCAAATTTTCATGCTGTGGCAGATCAGGACAAAGATTGAGAATATTAACTGTTACTTATATAGGAGATATTTATAAAGATGAGGGTAATTCATACGCAACATTGCATAAAAAAGAGACTATTTTATGTGCTATTGAGGATATTTGGTGCCAACGTTCATTAGAGGCACTCTAGAAACTCCTTTCAGCTTTTTGGACTGCTCTTGATCAACTGCGACAACCACTATTCGCAATAACACATGAATGTAGTATCTTTTCTATGGAAATTCGCTTGTGAATTATGCTAATTCATATTTCCAATCTTCTGCTAACATAAAATATATCATTTAGCCCTACATAGTTGTATATTTGCCAATAAAATATATTTATCGAAATGTTTTTCTAATCCGAAATTCAACATTTTTTCTTTATTATTGTTAGAATATAAAATATATTTTAGATTATCTTGATATTATATTAGACTATTCTAGATTACTCTAAGATGGTATCAAAGCCTCTTTCAAGATCTATTGAGCCACCTGCTATTAGGTTTCCGCTATCAGGCCACCCACCATTTATATCCACGCACCAATCCCAATAGTGTTGGGCGTGAGGTGGTGTGTTTAAGAGTCCCACGTCGGATAAAAGATGGCTTGAACATGTGTTTATAGGTGGGGACAATCCTTACCTCATAAGTCGATTTTGTGGGGGTGTGTTAGACCCAACCTCAATTTCTAAGAACAAACAAAAGTCTTAACGGGTTTCATGTGTTTGCATCTATGTCTAGAATACAAAGTCATGAGTTCATTCAAACAACAATAATCAAATAAGAGTGTGTTCTTAGCACTTCTCTTCTATGCTTCCTTGAAATCTCAAGGACAGGAAAACCATGGAAGTTGGCTAATGAGTTTTTTTTTTCTCTCTATGGAGCTTGCCATAACTTTTTCTTTAATGCATTCATGACTATTCCTAGATTAGAGATATAAGAATTCCTAATCTCAAGTATTTTACGGCTGTGTCATATTTACGATTAGTTGAGTTTAAATAAAATATGGAACATATGATATGCTTGGGTAAATATGGTGACTCAACACCCTGTGGGGTGAATAATTGAGGAAAAAGATTTGGTGATATATGTATTTTATTGCATAACTTAACCTTGTTGAGAGTCTAAAAAAATGGGATGTATATAGATATATGGATTAATAGGTCTTTACCCCTGTAATTTAGGTCATTTCCGGTTTTCCGCTCGTAATATTTTTTTTTTGATTTACTCCCTAATAGGCCAAACAAAAACCATTATTATTATTTTTTTTCAAGAAATTTGCGTTTTTGTTTGGCCTATTTGGGGGTAAATCAAAACAATTTTTTTTTACATGGGGTAAATAAAAAAAAAAATTTACAGGGGGGAAAACCGGAAATGACCTATATTACAGGCGGTAAAGACCTATTAACCCTAGATTTATTAAAAGTCATGTTTTTGCATTTTCTATGAAATTTAGGTACGGTATACCCTAGCATCAGGACCTGTGACTATTGTCATTTGAAGCCTTGTTAGCTTTATATTCCCGTTCCATTACACGACTACTATCCTAATCATTCTGTTTGGTGATTTATTTTTTTTTTCCTTATTTAGCTTCCCATAAAAAACAAAAAGAAGAAAGTAGGTGGCAAACTGCTATATCTTTCCTATAAAAACTAGGTAGGTTACGTTGCACTATCAATGCACGTATAAACATATACACTTGATGAAAGCATAACTTAATAGCCATTTACTAGGAGAGGCTGGATATTATAAGAACACAGTTTAGGGCTCTTCATTTTCCAAGCTTTGCTTGAAATATTTTGTTTACAAATCTATTGGAATTATGTTAGTAAAACACTCTTCACACTCTTTTCAGCACACTCCTTTATTGGTTGAAATTCATATATGTACTATTATATTTATATTTATGTGAGATTGTGGGGCAAATTCATCTGACTTTCAACCAATAAAAGAGCGCGTTGCCGACACTCCTCGATTTCCTGATTTATGATGAAGATGAGTATAATTCACAAGCAACATTGATTATAAAAGAGACTAATTCATGTGTCATTTCAGATGCTGGGGAAAAAAGTTCATTTGGAGCCGTTCGAAGAAACTTTGCAACAAAACTGGCTGAACCTAGCAGAATTTTTAACAGAGATTCTGCTACTTCTCTTGGAATTGCTGCAACATTGGATATCTTGGAAGACTTAAGTAGTGATAGTTCTTCCAGTTCCAGTTCCTCTTTTGGAGAATTTGATTTCACATTTTTGAACAGCAACAAGAAGATAAAAACCAATGGCGACCAAAGGTAAATAGACTGGTAATATTAGATAGGAAAACATACTTGGCACATAAACTTTTTGTTGTATGGACCACAGAGAAATGCCATCTAGGTATATAGAGCAGAATAGGGAGGAAGGGTAAACAAAGTTGTGGTTTTTTTTTTGGTTATGTTAGGGTAAACTTTGTAAATTATCAAATACCCTATTAAATGGCAAACTTTTGTTGCTCAGTGATCTCAATATTCAAAAGTTGTTACATTAGATTCCGATTAATTTCAGCGGAGTCAAGTGGTGGATTCAAGAGGAGACAATGTTCTCTAAGGCTTTGTTTTGTTTGGATTGATAGAATGAAATTCTATTGTTTGATTTTCTTAAAATTGAACATGATGGACCAATTCCATCCCAAACCATCTCCAATTTTGACCCCAATATACATTTTAATTAAATAAGTAATGCTATATTGACACTTATCTTGACACAATATGCAGATTCGACTATTTCACACTTATCTTGAATTTATCAAGATTACACAATTTCAATGTATTGACTATTATATAATTTCCTTTTTAGTATGCTTAACTAGTGCCCCGGGGGCACCGGTTGGTATTTCCCATTTATTAATTTAGATTATCATGAAGGGAGATTTTTGCAACACTAATATAAGTTTATCTCATTAACTAATTTATATCCATCTAAAAATATGAGGGTGTTCTCTCAAAAAAAATTGTTACAAGTGTACATCTTAATTTTCCTTCAAAAAAAAAAGTGTACATCTTAATTTTGTTACATTTTTTCATAAAAAAATTAAAAAAAATGTTTCTTAATTTCCCCAAATATATCCCCGTAAACCAATTTGTGTAACCCATCCAAAACCATTCCACGAATGCAACAACAAAAACATGTTTGTTCTTGCCCGCAAAAAAATATAAGAATTGATACTAACACTGCACTAGACCTATCGATTTCGAACAACCTGTCCGCTGCTGATACTTATGTTTCTTCTAACTTATGACTTAAAAACATAGAACTCAAAATCTAAATTGCATTTGATTTTTTATGGTTCCAAGTCCACTCATTTCCCTTTTGCCAATTTCCCCATATCACCATCAACATCCTACTAACAATTACTTATGATTCACGAGCCCAGATATCAAAGAGAACCACTCCCATCGTATGAAAGCGAGATATTCACAATTGCAGGGTTGAAATCAAACTTGCGCCATCTCATATCCCTTACACCATCTCATACACTTCTTACATCTGAGGAGATGGCACTTATCTAGAAGGTACCGACCACAATCATAGTCCATGCATTACCTTACTTATATCCTGTAACCGCCATCTACAAGGCTACAACCATTCACTACAATATGACGAAATGATCAAATACTATGCCACAAGTAGCTATGATTATAACCCAGTTTAAAATCAAGAAAGTGTGAATGATGGAAATACCTGACCTTCAAAAGTCTAGCTACCAACCACTCCGGCTTCGTTATGATATTCCATCCTTTTTTGGCTAACATATTTTCAAATTCTAAAACTCATCCCTCAATTTATTTTGGAGCAAGCAAGTCTCTCCCATGTCATCTATCTAATGCCTTTGTTCTTGGTTCCTACTCTCCACAAAAAGGCATTGAGCAACCTCTTTATATTAATAATGATAGCATTAATAATAAGGAAAACACGCATGATATGAGAAGAAGTAGATTGTAGAACTGACTTTATCGTAACACAAAAGCAATGAAGTGACACACAAATTTAAGCAATGAGAACTCTACATCTTTCTCCTCCAACGCTGCAAAAGTTAAGGAAAATAATCTTTACCTCCACGTAGGCACTAAACAACCTATATTGGAGTTTCTCTGAAGACGTTGTTAAGAAGTCAAATACAGTTATATTATATTGAAAGTTATGTAGTAAATTTTTAAAAGTGAAAAAAGTGATATTTTCAACATAATGTTTTCAATTTTTTAGTATCATAACAAATGAAAGGACACTCTCAAGTGTACATGGGTTCAGTTCCCTAATCCTGCCTTTTAGTGTTTTTTTCCTTATCAAAAAAAAAGAAAAAGGACACTCTCTACTAACACACTTCAACAAAAAAAGGAGGATACAAATAATTTTCCAAAAAAGTGAAATAGACTAAGTTTGGTTAGGGGTGAGAGTAGGCTAGATTGAGTTAGGCTTTGTAAGGCCTAAGTCTGACCTGCCCAATTTTTTAAGGGCCTAAGTCTGGCCTACGACCTGTCATAAACTTACTTTTTAATATATTTTTGTTAGCTTCTTCAAAATAAATATTTTATGAAAACTTAAAGAAGATTGTATATGTTAATTTAAAAAAATGATGAAAGAACATGGATCTACCTGGTGGCAGATCTTGCCCAAAATATTGAGGCGAGTGGTAAATATTATAATTGAAATTCATAAAAGCCGTACATAATTTCATCCAATGTCACCGCCACAACTGTTACACAAAATTAAAGCTTCAAATATAGTATCAACCAACTAGATTGCTTATCCTAACCTTAGAGAATCAAAATTAACCTACTTAAATGCTTGCATGTTTGAATGGAGAGGATACCAAAGAGCGACTATGTGTGTAAAATAAAACTATATCAAAAACATTTTCCTATTTTTCTATATAAAAAGTTGAGGGTGTCATGGCACCTGTGGGTCTCTTAGGAGATCTGCCTATTGATCTAGCTCCTTTAAATTGCTCTAACTGAAAAAAGAATCTCATCAAAAGTGAACAATTCACTCTAGAATGTAAAGTAAATAATATTAACTTTTGACAAAGTAAAATATTGATACTGTAACTTTTTATGTACGTTATAACAAACATTGAATTTGTTCAAAAAATAAAAACAACTAATTTGTTATAATATCAACTTTTGACTTTCTTTCCCTAAAAAAAACTTTTGACTTTCTTCCCGAAGAACATTTATTTGATTCCCAGATATAGTCTAAGCCAACAGGTAACAATCTGTACTTACCCACAGCTGAGAGCAAATACAACCATAATTTTATTTTATGTTTCCTTCCTTTTTTGCCTAAAAAAAGGATAAGAACAATTGTCTCGTCATCAACGCGTCCATAGAAGGATCCAAACTCAACGTAACAACCTCTATATATATATAGAGTAAAACAAACACTGAATTTTCATAACAACTTCATTTCTTTTATTCTTACCAATATCCACTTCTTCATCAATCTCATTGTAACGTGCTGAAAATTCTTTCACATGGATTGGTTCACGATCTACACACCGATGGTTAATTTTCCTTGGTATGATTAATCGTACCTTTGTTGATTATTTTTCTTTAATCACCATCACGATTGTTCTAATTTCATTTTCATCTGCGTCATTTTTTGTAGGTCTGAAGTTCCATTTCCTAGATATCTATTATTGTGAGTAGGCGCAATCTTCTTATTTATATTGCTTTCGGAGTTTCTTCATGTTCATCAATCTAGTTGAAGTGTTCTCATTGCAGGTACAATTGGATCGTTGCAATGATTGCGATTTTTGTCATGGATTGAAATTGAAGAGAAGATTATTGTAATAGAAGTGTTGTTATGAATTTAGTTACATGATGATGATTCCGTGATTGTGAACCGACCTTTGCCATGACAGGTGCGCTTGCATGGCAGGTCAAAAAAAAAAATGAATAAATAAATATTTTGTTGTTTCTGAGGAAGATTGCACGGGAATTGCCCGGGATCTTCCTCAGGTGTGGTGGTGTGTGTGATCTTCTTATTCTTCTCGTTGTGCTTTAATTTATCTTTATTGATATACCACGTATAGCAAAGAAACAAATCATAACACTGATCACAAAGGATTTATCACCATCACTGAATTTTCTCCGTTACTGACTGATTAAGGTATCATTTATTAGTTTACCTTCGAAGTTTAATTAAAACAAGCTATGCGAAATTTGAGGAACTGTGATTGTTTTGGTTAATTAATTTCGTGCTCATGTAAAACTAGGCTCTAGATACGATTTATGTGATTTAGATTTACTCTATTAAATTATGTTTTGATTGCAATTTTTGATGATATTCTTTATTGGCAGAGAGTACTTGATGGAGTTCTTCGATAACTATGTTATCAGTTAAGGTAATTGGTGTTTTTCTATTTACGCTAAAATTCAATTCTCTTGAATAAGATTTTTGAGGAGAGTGGATCTTCGATTAAATTCAACTATGAGCCAATAAATTAACACCCCATTTACATTTATATGTTCTTTCCATAATGTATCCGACATGATTACAACAAATTAACACTTCAATTGCAGTTATATATATATATATTCTTTCAATTACAACAATACTACTAAGTTCATTTCCTTATTGTAAGCAAATTTAACAAATCTATTTCTTTAATGTCTCAGGCATGATTACCACAAATTAACACTTCAATTGCAGTTATATTTCTTCCTTCTTTATTAATTACAAGGAAATTTAACCAGCTATTTCTTTAATGTCTCCGACATGATGAGGGTTTAAGATTTAGTGTTTAACACTTCAATTACAGTTATAGTATATTCTTTCTTTAATTTCTTCGACACCATTATTTATGAATAATTAGCAAACTAGTTTGTCTATACAAAAAGATATAGGCTGAAGGCTTTGTCATGTATTTTTTTCAAATTTTAATTTCATTTACTTCTTATTGATTGATACATCTTTCTAATTTTCTATACAATTTGTACTATTTGATGTAAGAGTACTATATTCACATGAACTACATCTACTTTGATTTTGTATTTGCTAAGGCTATTATTGCTTAACATGATACACATACTCTGATAAGTCAATATTGTTGATGGTTGATACATGATGTATCAAACAGGAGAAACATGTTAGAAGAAAATTATTTATGGTGAGCATAGAGAATATTGATGGGTACATGGAATTTGTTTATGAAAGGTGGATGACAAAACTAAGCTTAGATAAAGGTGGATGTGAAGATGATATTTTTATATTTTGAATATTTCATATACTTTAGGAAGTGAGATCTCTAATTAGAGGAAAGATGGAAACTTTCTCTCTTAATTTATCTTAAGATCTCATTGTGGGCTGAGTGACTTGATAAATTGGAAGAAATTAGGGATAGTTTTTTGAAAACTCTTGGATCTAAATTCTTGTAACCTTCTTGTATCACTCGTTTCATATTGGATTGGAGAGCTACTGCCTCCCTCAGATGTAGGTCATATTGGGTCGAACTGGGTTAACAATTAATGTGTTGTTCTTTTACTCCTTTTTTTTCTTTGATTATGTTTGTGGATTTTTTTTACACTTAGTTATTATTTGATGTTGTTGCTTGAGAATAATTAATGGTTGTCACATTTAAGTTTATTGGTATGATTTTAGTTCGAATTCCACAACAATAAGATTTAATAAATATAGAAAATTAGCTTCTTTTTTTTTTTGTGGATTACCAACGTTAATAATCATTTTTGAAAGACTCTAGCCCAACTCAATGTAAAATCCCCTCATCAGTTTTCTCATCATTTTCATCATCCCATAACTTCAGAGTCTCCTCCAAGTTAGCTTTCAGTTGGTATCATTAATGACATTCTTTATTATTTCTAAAGCGTTCTTATAAATAGAAGAGTTCTAATTTGTGGTAATTGGATCTGCAGTCTCTATAGTATATGAACTTGTTTTGTTGATGGTATTATCCTTTTGTCATAATTAATGAATCCAAAGTAAGAATATATCAATTATTGTACAATAAAAAATTGAAGCATGATGTACATATTTGTCTTGCTTTTGGATTATCTTCGTGTTCATTGACGTATCCTCTTTGCAGGTACAATTGGATTGTTGCTATGATCGCGAGTTTTGTATTGTTGCTGCTACCTTCAACATCATGTATTGAATGAAAGATTATTGTAATACAAGTGTTGTTGCATCCTTAAAATATCAAATTTTGATTCGTGTTATGAATTTAGCTACATGAGGATGAATATTTTGAGATTGTGGTTTGTGAATTTAGATAGGTTTCAATTGTTTTGGATTTGCTCAACTAATTAAGTTTTGATTTCAAATGGCTTTAGATATATTTCAACTGCTTTAGATTTTACTCAATTAAAATTAAGTTTTGATTTAAATGTTTGATGATCTTCTTTATTGGAAGAGAGATTACTTAATGGAGTTTCTCCAATAATTATGTTATCAGTTAAGGTAATTGGTAATTGAACTTGCTTGTATAAGAGATTTTTTTTGAGGGAAATTAGAGTTTTGATTGACTTTAGTTATGAGTCGATTCAACTAACAGTTCATTGCAGTTAACGTTATATATTCTTTCTTTAATGTTTCAAACATTATTATTTATGAATAATCATCAAAGTGGCTATTAGAGGGTAGTTTGATATTAATAAAATCATTTGGAGTGTCGTACTTCAGATCTGTGAAATTAATCAATCGGCTACCTAGTTGCTAGTTTACACAAAAACAGAAACTAATCAATCATTTGCTAGTCGATACATAAACATAGACTGAAGGATTAATCCTTAATGTTTTTTGTTACGGTCATTTTTTAGAAGACTTAAAATAAAATCAGTCCATGAGCTTGTTTTGTTGAAGGAATTCGTCATTCTATCATAATTTACGGATGTCAAGTAACATTCTATCAATTATTGTACATATAATATTGAAGCTAGCAAAATCAAAAAACAAACATCAAGTGGCAGAAAATGATGCATTTGCTGAACAAAGTATATGTTAAATGAGTTTGCATCTATCGAGTTGTGTACTTATTAACTTTACCAAATTGATTGGAATCAAAGTTAAGTTAAAGTAAGATTCATATCTAATATAGGCACACACAAATCAAGGCATCGATTCAATATAATGAATATTATGAAGTGTGGGTGCATGTGATTGTTGTGATTGATATTAAGTTTCGAATATATCTAGTTATCAATTAATAAGTTATAAGTTTTTAACATTAGAAAGTGAGTAGTTCAGTGAAATGTGACGTAATCATTTTTTGTGTATGTAATGAATAAGTGTGGCTGCAAGTGGTAATAGAGTTTTTCTATCATTTGCAAATTTGCACATGTTAAGAAGTTTAACCTACTTGGGTTGGCCTAGTGATATTGGCTTGAGATCTGGGAGTGTGCTCCTCCTTGAGATCTCAGGTTCGATTCCCTCTAGTGTCAATTTAGGTGGGTTAATTTAACTTCTTAAAAAAAAAAAGTTTAAAATAGTAATTTTACATTAGAACTTGAACAATTTGTATTAAATATATAACTTTTTAATAAATAATTTTTGTTTTTCAATAAGAATTTACTACTTTTGGTTGCTTTAAGATGTGCAATATTGCACATGTTAGACAAACCCTAATTGTATTACTTCATAATATCAACACTAGTTTTATTTCTTTGCAAGATATAAATAGTAAATTAATTATAGTGTTATACTTTGTACGGGATATCATTCACTCATTAGTTTGTTTACGTTAGAAACTTGGCATATCACTAGACTTTTGACCCATGTGTTGCCCGGGTTCATTAAAAAATATCACAAAAACTGAGTAGAAATGGACTGACTAGATCAAAATTTCCTAATATTCACCTTTAAAAGCAATTAGGTTCTACCAAAAATTCTAATTTAGTTCCAATGATTCAAAATTTGTTTGATTTGACTAATATTCACCTTTAAAATGGGCATTGATATTAACTTAAAGGAGAATGTTTCATTGACACTCTTTTTCTCATACTACTCTTGTACACAACCTATGCGGAAGGGTATTTTGGTAATTTTACAAATCCTTTCATTGACACCCTTTTTCCCATACTACTCTTGTACACAACCTACGCGGAAGGGTATTTTGGTAATTTTACAAATCCCTTTTTTCCAATTCTTACCACTCTTCTTTTCATCTTCTCTCCCAATTAAAAGACCTCTTTCTCGTCTTCCACCAACCACACCTTCAGCTTTCTCAGTCTCTCTTTCTCTCCCTTCTCTCAAACCCGCCACTCTCTCACCACTACCACCGTGGTTGCTCCACCGATCACATCCTCTGCCCTTCCTCACCACCACTCATGCCCTTATTATTTCCCTTCGTCGTTCATCTTTCCAATACAACAACAACGTTTCCGCCATTAATTTTTTCTAGATTTGTTGCTTTATGATGGTGGGAGGATGGAGGCTGCCGGCTGCGGAGGCTTTCTCTATATCTGGACAGGGGTGGGCGACAGAGGTGGTGTTGACGGATGTGAGGGATAGAGAACGAGATGTGGTGGTGGCTCTCACCACTGACAGAAAACGAGAGAGATAGACGTCGACGAGAAAGAGAGATGAGGAAGAGAGACGCCGGTGATGGAGGAATAGGACGATGGTGGTCGGTGATGAATGGAGGATAATGGTTGACGGTTAGTGGTGTTGTCGTCGTCGTCGGTCCGGTGGATGGTCACCAGAAAGAGATGTGTAGAGAAGGCAACTAGAGAGGGAATGAGACAAACCTAGAAGAAAGAAAGGGAGGATGAGAGAGAACTGAGATTGAAACTCAATTTTTTTTTGAGCTGGCACTTTGTAAGAGTATTTAATATTAATTTTGGCAGGTGGAAGTGTGTACAAGGGTGGTATGCCACCTAAGGATGTCAACCTATCACCACTCATTAATAAATATAATAGATGTTAGGGTTAAATATGTTTTTGATCCCTACATTTTAAGAGACCTCAAAGAATAGTCCCTACCTTTCAAAAAATGTTTTTAAAATCCCCACATTTTACTTCGTTATCAAAATTAGTTCCCGTCATCTATTTTATTAACAGAACCCTGATGTGGCATAAGGTTGTGGCCCATTTTGTGTATTGTGTGGCAGGCATATTACAAAAAATAATCTAATAAGCCAAACGATCTTCGTCTTTCACTTCTTCATCTTCATCTTCCTCTCTTCCTTCTAAATTCATTTCATCTTTTCATCTCTCAAACTAAAAAATCAGACATTTTCTCTTCTTTTCTCTTCCTTAAACTTCCGTTTTTTACAATAATTTTTCTTCTTCTTACGTTTCACTGTTGTTTTGCAGAAACATCAAATCAAGAAAGGGATCATGGGTCTTAGAAGATTGGTAGGAACACTAAAATCCAAAATCATGTTCACTGTATGTAAATCTGCGATGGCGACACAAAGCTAAGAAAAGCACACAAAGCTAGATCTGCGATTGCGAGATCTACGATGACGACATCGTGGGGGCGTGGGGGTGTGACGGTGGAGCGCGGAAAACGCATAGGATGGATGTTTCGATTTGTGATGGGTGCCGCTTACGGTGGCGGGAGTGACGAAGATGGTGGTAGTGCCGTGGCTGGATGGATTTGACTGGAAAAGGGTCGTGTGAGAAGAAGGACTGTTACAAGAGAGACATGTCGTGAGAAAGTAGAAAGATTATGATTTTAGGTTGTGTTGGTAGATTAGTAGAGAGATTATGGAAGAAGAAGGGGTTGTTTCACCTAATAAATAAATATTAAAAAATATTAAATTTTAATTTAAATTAAGATTTTAACATGCAGCATGACATGTCATTAATGAGCATATGTGGCATCTTAGTGGCGTTTATGTGGCATGTTCGGTTTGTCAAATCATCAAAAATGGATAGCATGGACTAAATATACTAACAGAGAAAAATGTGGGAATTTTAAAAACATTTATTGAAATATAAGGACTCTTTAATGTCGTGCAAACTGTTGGGAGAAAAACATATTTAACCCTAGATTTTACCTTATAAACAAATAAGGAGAAAACTTAGAAACAGTACCGCATATGTATTTTTTTTTTTGTTTTGAAAGAAGTACCACATATGTATTGTTCACCTTGTCTCCCACTCAAAACATGAGAAGTGTATTAAAATATCCATCTCATACCCAGCTCAATAAACGCAGTTAGTTTTTTCAGGCTCCATTAATTATCTTTTATCGGTAACCAAAAAAAAAAAAAATCTTCTATCAAACAAAATCTCGGACTCAGATTCTTCCTCAATTTTTTATTTCCTTCTAGGTAAAATTCCAACCCTTGTTTTCACCCTTAACTCGCATATTGGACGGAATTCAGTGCTAGTCAACAAAAAATGGAATTCTGAATCTACCAACATCAATACAACTTTCCACAATCTCTAATGGCTCGTAGGGGGAAATCCAATCTCTATTTCAACATTAGTGGAAATCCTAATCCTATTCATTTTAAATAATCATTATAATGAGATGAGAAATCTTTATGATGAAGGTTATAGTGTTTGAAACAAAAAATAAAATAGTTGATTTTCATTGCATTCCTTATTGTTTATCTTGCTGAAATATATTTTATTTTTGTAAAGGAACTGTGCATAATTTGTTTATCAAGAAGTCTTCCAACTTGGAATAACATGGTTGGGTTTAGGTGTGCCAATTCTCGTAGAAGAATTACATTTAACTTTCAATACAATATTTTTTTCCTTGAAAATACTTTCTATACAAAATTAACATACTTGTGATATTAATTCCATTGGTCATCATGCATTATTATTCTTATGTTGCTTTTGTTACTATGTGTACATTAATACTAAACTTATATTTTTTTTAATCAGCAATAGTTAGATTTATATTTACTTTTTTTGTTTTAATTCAAATTCAAGATCTTAAACTCCGTATCTCTTAACTCAAATTAGTTGAACTATCTATCCTTTAATACTAATATTAATTTGCATCGGACATACCCTCAACTATTCAATACTATAGCTTTACCTTAGAAGATATCTACATTTAGTATCCAACATATTTTGATCGGATTTCTTTATCTAAAGGAATCTTGTGAAAAAACAAAAATCAAGACAAGGTAAAGTCGAAAGGGGCCAAACCTTTCTGAAACCTTACATTGATGGGACCAAATAATTAATGTTATAAATACAAGAGTACGATGTTTCCTTTGCTAAAAAATAAAATAAAAAGAGTACAATGTCTCCAAATGTTTAATCAAGTAGTAAAATAACATATTTAACCTGACCAAGAAAAATAAAAATAGCAGGTTTAGAATCCAAAAGTGACATATTTGAGTTTTGATTTTCGCTCGTACATTTGATGAAAGATAAATACATACTCCTTCCATTTCTTTTTAATTGTTCTTTTAAGAAAATTAACACAAAAATAACGATGTGTATTTTTGTACGTTTTCTTCTTATTATACCCTCATTTTAATCTACTAATAAATTTCTATTTTTTGCACGCACTTTATTTTTCTAATAAATTTAATATGTTATCGTTCTCTCGTAACAAACAATTGTTGGTTATTATCTTTTTCTCTAACAAATACCTATTTTTTTGCGCGCGCTCTCTCTCATAACAAACAATTGTCAATTTTCTAAATGTTGTGCACATCTTTTTAATTATTTTAAGTCAATATAAAAATTACATTCATGAAACTTCTTCTTCTTCATTGTCATCTTGTTCTTGTATTTTGTCAAATGGGTCTTCAACTATTACTCCCTCTTCACCCCTCATCATCAATTCGAATGAGTTTTCAACTATTTATTCCTTTTGAATATTCATGGAGTCTTTTACTTTTCTTCTCTCAAATATGTTCTTTTACTTTCCACTTGAAATTTTTAACAATTGTTACTCATCTTATTTATAGAATTTTTTAACTTTTCTTGAAACCATTGTTTGTAATAAAATTTTGTTTAAATTTGAAGAAAAGAAGAAACAAACTTTGTTTTAAAAAAAATAAACTTTAGTTTTCCAAATAGATAGCATTAATTAGTTTTATTGAAAAAGACAAGAGTAATTGACAAAGGGTATAATTGACAAATCGTACCCTTAAAATATCAAAAAGACAGTTAAATAGAAACGAAAAATTCACCCTAAAAAGACACTTAAAAAAAAAAGGTGAGAGTACATCTTTGTAAATATTTTTTGAGTCTGAATATCATTCCTACTTTAAACTGGATACCTTCCTCTCACTCTAAAATTTTCCAATAAAAAATTAAATATAGATATTGGGTACGATATCATTTCAAAAATACGAATGCACGTGTCCACAACTATTTTGTTGGTAAGTATATGTTGGACTTATAACATTGACCGGTAATTTTATATAAAACCAATTTAAACACATTCAATTAGATATACAATTACACACATATATAATGGGAAAATCTGAATGAATATTTATATAAAGGATGGCCAGATCTCGCAGCAAACGACAAGTTAAATAAAAAAATATATGTTACTTTTTCTAGACTCTAGTTCTCGTTTCTCGACATAAATCTGATAAATCTGATGCTATTAAACCACCTCAATTTATATAATAACTTAATCAACCAATTTGGAAAACTTTTTCATTAAAACAATTACAACAATCATTTCTTTTTCGCATAAACCATTCTTTTTTCCCTTTTCTACAATGAAGAAGTGACAAATATAAACGACACCGTTGTGTAATTTCACCTCTTTTTCACTTATTTATGTATATTTCGTTTAATGTTTAGAAATTCTTATTCTGATTTTTTTTAATGAAGTTTAACTACATAAAAAGAAATTGTGTTTTTATTTTACTGGGAGCCTAATTTAAAAGGAGAGTCAAACCTCCTATTTCATAGAAATGGCCCTACCCTGGTTGTTGCAAAAGAATACGATAAAATAGCTGCCATGGGATTTGCATGTGGGTCTAATAAAATTCCAGACGCATTCTTTATTGCGCATGCACAAATTTTCTTTCACACTCATCACACATGTAATTTATTATATGTTAGCTATACCATAAATATGCCAGAATTTGTCCGTAAAACTTAAGTAACAATCATAGTCCAGGTTGTTAATCAGAACACTTTCATCCACGTTCGAATATGGGACCTTTCTGTTGTGTCTGAGTTTCAAGTATTTGTCATTTCATCTACAAACAAAAAAGATATTTCAGAAACATTTATATGTCCATAACATTATACCAACCTATATCACAAAATCCTTTTAATGTTCCACAACAAATTCAGAAACTTCTTCATTATTATTATTATTACTCATTCAACTCTTCAACTACGTTATGTCGTTTTTCTTCTCATTTCATTTTCTTGCAGACACTGCTACTGGTTTTCCAACTTTTTTCATGAATGTGAAACCAGTTTTCTTGCATGGTTTTTCTGGTTTCCTCCATCTACTTCTGTTAGTGGCACTTTTCATGTCAAGGTTGAGGAAAAAACTCACTTCTATTGAATCCAGAGACAGCAGCAAAGAGAGAATGAAAAACACTCTCTTCACAACGACGCTTTTATGTTCTCTTAGTATTTCTGTTTTCAATTTTCTTCTCTTTTTGTTTGATTACTTCAGTTGGTATAGAAATGATTTTACAAAAGAAAAGCTCGTGACCCTTTTGGATTTGGCGTTCAAAACAGTTTCTTGGGGAGTTGTTTGTGTCTTCCTTGAAAGGAGACTTTTATGTTCATGTGAAACAAGATTTCCAATGTCATTGTTCTTCAAACCTTGGTGTGTCTTTTACCTCTTTGTTTCATGTTATTGCTTTACAGTGGAGATTGTTCTCTATGAAAAGCAAGATACTTTTCCAACTCAATGCTTGGTTTCTGATGTTTTCTCTGTTTGTTCTGGTTTATTCGTTTGTTATCTGTGTTTTTCTGTGAAAAATGAGGGTGAAATAGAAGGTATCTCTCTTCATGAACCTCTTTTGAATGGTAATACAAAAGAAACCAGAGGGTTTGACACTGTTACTCCTTACTCTAATGCTGGAATTTTCAGCATTCTTACATTCTCTTGGGTTGGTCCACTAATTTCTGTTGGAAAGAAGAAAACTTTAAACCTTGAAGATGTTCCAAAACATGACAGAAAAGACAGTTTATTTGGAGCATTTCCATATTTTAAGGATAAGCTTGAGGCATATTGTGGTGACAACATCAAAAAAGTGACCACGATTAAGCTAGTGAAGTCATTAGCATTCTCAAAACGGAAAGAGATTCTTTTAACAGCTATTTTTGCATTTGTTAACACATTGGCTTCTTACGTGGGTCCGTATCTTATAGATAATTTTGTTCAATATCTTAATGGACAAAGGAATTTTGAAAATGAAGGGCTTATTTTAGTGTCTGCATTTTTTGTAGCAAAGGTTGTCGAGTGTCTAACAAAGAGGCAATGGTTATTCAGGTTGCAGAAAATTGGAATAAGAATCCAAGCACTTCTTGTAACCATTATCTATAATAAAACTTTGACACTTTCATGTCAATCCAAACAAGGCCACACTAGCGGCGAGATAATCAATTTCATGACCGTTGATGCTGAAAGAGTTGGCGATTTCAGTTATCACTTGCATGATCTTTGGTTGGTAGTTTTTCAGGTTTTAGTAGCTATGTTTGTTTTGTATAAAAATCTTGGCATCGCTTCAATTTCCGGGCTTGTTGCAACTATCATTGTAATGTTGGCAAATGTTCCTTTAGTATCAATCCTAGAGAAGTTTCAAAACAAGTTGATGGTATCAAGAGATAAAAGAATAAAGGCCACGTCTGAGATTTTAAGGAACATGAGGATTCTCAAACTTCAAGGATGGGAAATGAAGTTTCTGTCTAAGATAACTGAACTCAGAAAGAGTGAGCAATTTTGGTTAAAGAAATTTTTACACACTATAGCTGTGATCATATTTGTATTTTGGAGTGCACCAGCATTTGTGTCTGTGGTTACTTTTGGTTCTTGTATGGTTATAGGGGTCCCACTTGAATCAGGGAAGATCTTATCTTCACTTGCAACATTTCAGATTCTACAAGAACCTATTTATAATCTTCCAGACACAATTTCAATGATGTCACAATGTAAGGTTTCTCTAGACAGGATTGCATCTTTTCTTTGTCACGATGAAATGCAATCTGATATTGTTGAAAAGTTTCCAAAGGAAAGTTCTCATACAGCTATTGAAGTAGTTGATGGAAATTTCTCCTGGGATTTATCTTCTCAGAATGCAGTATTGAAAAACATAAATCTTGAAGTTTTTCATGGAATGAAAGTTGCTATTTGTGGTACCGTTGGATCGGGAAAATCTACTTTACTTTCATGTGTATTAGGAGAGGTACCAAAGATATCAGGGATTTTGAAAGTGTGTGGTACAAAGGCTTATGTAGCACAGTCACCTTGGATACAAAGTAGCAAGATAGAAGATAACATATTGTTTGGGATGGATATGGAAAGGGAAAGGTATGAGAAGGTTCTTGAAGCATGTTCACTAAAGAAGGATTTAGAGATTTTGTCATTTGGTGATCAAACAATTATCGGGGAGAGGGGAATAAATTTGAGCGGTGGACAGAAACAAAGAGTACAAATTGCTCGTGCTTTATATCAAGATGCTGATATATATCTATTTGATGATCCTTTTAGTGCTCTTGATGCTCATACAGGATCTCATCTATTTAAGGTAACTCATTTTTATTTTTTATTATTTACAACATAGACTATGCATGCAAAATGCCTATTTCTGAAATATGAAGAACTGACGCAAACAAGGTCATGATACTAACATGTAGACACAAATAATAATTTGAATAAATGAAAGTTATTGAATGTAACTACATGTCAGTGTTAGACACTTACACACGTGCACACCAGGCACACTTTCTCATAGCATGATCCTTGTCTATGGCAGGAATGCTTGATGAAACTTTTAAGTTCGAAGACAGTGATTTATGTCACACATCAAGTAGAGTTCTTACCGGCTGCTGATCTTATCTTGGTGAGAAATTCTAAAGTTTATGTCATTAAGTCAAGCAGTGCTTGCTTATTTTATTTCCTATTTATCTTTTCAAATTATGCATTGCTTTAAGGTTATGAAAGATGGGGAAATTACTCAATGTGGAAAGTATAATGATCTACTCAACTCAGGCACAGATTTTATGGAACTTATCGGTGCTCATAGAGAAGCATTGTCTGCACTTGATTCATCAGATGGAGATGATACAGGATCAAGTACATCGCAACAGGATCTACGTGTCTCTCTTCCTCATGGCGTTGACAAAATAGAAGAGAAGAAAGAAGTACAAACTGATAGACCAGATGAGAAGTTTGAGGCAAAAGGTCAACTTGTTCAAGAAGAAGAAAGAGAGAAAGGTAAAGTTGGGTTTTCGGTGTACTGGAAATATATCACCACTGCATATGGAGGAGCTCCTGTACCACTCATATTGATAGCTGAAATCATGTTTCAACTTCTTCAAATTGGAAGCAACTATTGGATGGCTTCTTCAACTCCCATCTCAAAAGATGTTGAGCCACCTGTTAGAGGAACTACACTCCTAGTTGTCTATGTAGGTTTGGCCATAGGAAGTTCTTTATGTGTCCTATCTAGAGCAACACTTGTTGTCACCGCTGGTTATAAGACAGCTACCCTACTCTTCAACAAAATGCATCTCTGCATTTTTCGCGCTCCAATGTCATTTTTTGATGCCACTCCAAGTGGAAGAATCCTTAATAGGGTATGTGGATCTGTCTATATCTCATTCTCTCTATTTTGTTTTGATTGAATATGTAAGTTAGTCCTTGAAATTTTATACATTGGTCAAAACAGGTTCTCATTTTTGCGAATTGGTAAATAATATCTCTGAAATTGTATATAGGCATTCAAAATAGCCCCTCCATGAATTTCCGCGTTAGAGGCTATGGCATGTCACATTGTATGCTAATCCCACATCAATGTCTTCTCACAAGAGACTAATTTGCCTATAAGTTTTAGATCATCTCTGAGACAAGGTTAATAGAGGTCACAGCTTCAATTAACATACCAAATCATAGTCCCTAACATTCAAAGTTAACAGAAGGACTGTTTTCACCTACACTTTATAATTTCAAAATTGTATTTTCCAATTCGCAAAAAAATAAGAACTATATATATCGATGCTTACAATTTCGAGGATCAATTTTCCTATTCACTCATTTTGTTTCTTAATTGACATGAATATTTGAGTCTTAAATTATCTTTACATCATTGATTTCTTAATAGTAACGTTCATCTTGTTAGTTTTTTTCATTGAATATATGATAAGAAAATGTTTTGTTCTCTTGCAGGCTTCTACCGACCAAAGTGAAGTGGATACAAGTATTCCTTTTCAAACTGCATTATGTGCTTGCTCCATAATCCATCTCCTTGGAATTATAATGGTGATGTCTCAGGTTGCATGGCAGGTTTTCATTGTCTTTATTCCCATGACAGCAATCAGCGTTTGGTATCAGGTAAGTAATTTGCACCTAAATCATTTTCCATACTTATTTACAATGTTATGTTAGATAATGACATCTTACAAGCTTATAATTGTGCAGCAATATTATATACCATCAGGCCGTGAACTATCTCGTCTAGTCGGAGTATCCAAAGCTCCTGTCATTCAACACTTCACCGAAACAATTTCAGGTACATCAACCATCAGGAGCTTTGATCAGGTGTCAAGATTCGAACAAACAAATATGAATTTGATGGATGGATATTCACGCCCCAAGTTCAATATTGCCGGGGCTATGGAATGGTTGTCTTTTCGCTTAGATATGTTGTCTTCCATTACATTTGCCTTTTGCTTGTTATTATTGATATCAGTTCCACAGGGAGTCATAAATTCAGGTAAGAAACTCAATTCTGGTATAATTGCCAGTCATACGTATATATGTCTATTTATGAAATAGGACAGTACAACATAATAGCATCACCCCGTATTTGTTGTTTTTGAAGGTGTTGCTGGTTTAGCTGTGACATATGGCCTTAATCTGAACATTATACAAGCATGGATGATATGGGAACTTAGCAACTTAGAGACCAAAATTATATCAGTAGAAAGAATTCTTCAGTATACTTCTATTCCTAGCGAGCCTCCTCTTGCTGTAGAGGAAAACCGGCCACATGATTCATGGCCATCTTATGGAACGGTTGATATACAAAACTTGCAGGTAGTTAGAGTTAATATTATGTTTCTATTTTTCTGTCTTTTTGTTGCTCTTGATTTACAAGATATAATCAAATATGAGTGAGAAGTTAGTTTCTGATAGAAATTTGGTGCCTTGTATAATAGATGTGTCATATACTCATGTCATAGTTTGTGCTTGATTTTTGTGTTACTATTGTAATGATGAAATGCATATGATGAAGGTTCGTTATGCTCCGCATATGCCACTTGTGTTGCATGGCCTTACATGCACATTTGTTGGAGGAATGAAAACTGGAATTGTTGGGAGAACAGGAAGTGGTAAATCAACTCTCATACAAGCACTTTTTCGAATTGTTGAGCCTACTTTCGGGAGAATTATGATTGATGGCATCAACATATCTGCTATTGGACTTCATGATTTGAGGTCAAGATTGAGCATTATTCCTCAAGATCCAACTATGTTTGAAGGTACTGTAAGGAGTAATTTGGATCCACTAGAAGAGTACAGAGATGAACAAATTTGGGAGGTGGGTTAGTTTTAAACTCTACTTATGGTCATTCTTCTAATTTGTATAGCATTCTGATTAACATTCTTTTTTAGGCACTAGACAAGTGTCAACTTGGAGATGAAGTTAGAAGGAAAGAAGGAAAATTAGACTCAGCAGGTTTGTTTCTTAAGGCTAAGGAACATAAGTATATTACACTACATATGTTCTTGGAATGAATCTAATGTTTATACCAAAATGTATGTTGCAGTGAGTGAGAATGGGGAGAATTGGAGTATGGGTCAGAGGCAGTTGGTTTGTCTTGGTAGAGTGTTGCTTAAGAAAAGTAAAGTCTTGGTACTAGATGAAGCTACTGCATCAGTCGATACGGCTACCGATAATTTGATACAGCAAACTCTTCGACAACATTTCACTGACTGCACAGTCATTACAATTGCACATAGAATAACTTCTGTTATTGACAGTGATATGGTTCTACTACTTAATCAAGGTGAGAAAGGACATTGTATTATTACATTGAAATTTATTTTTTATTTAGTTTTTTATATGATTTTATTGGACACTAATGCAGGACTAATTGAGGAATATGATTCCCCAACAAGATTGCTAGAGAACAAGTTATCATCTTTTTCTCAACTTGTTTCTGAGTATACCACAAGGTCGAACTCCAGTTTTCATCCACAAAAATAGTGTTTATATTTTCGTTCTTTATTAATCATGGATTTCTTGTAGTCGTGCATTTGACTTGTTATTTTGGATATGTTATGAATCTTTTTTAGAATAGTCAAGTATTGTAATAATTTAATTGAATAATTCTTGCTATCGAATAACTTTGTTTGAATGCTAAAGAAGAAAAAGAACAAAAGTAGATGATTTATTAAAAAAGAAATTATTTAGGGTTTTTTTCTATTGTAGGGACCAAATTGTCTCATCACAACAACAAACAGTGGTTTTAGTTTCGGCCAAAAGACCAGAGTAACACAAAAAGCCGGCATTAACATTGATTTTGTGACAGTTATACTACTTCACTGTTATGGTACAACAAAAATCTACGATTTTTGTGACGCGCAATATCTATTACATATTACATATAATATTCAGTTGTACCCTTATTACAATTTATAACTTCTAGTCTACTTTAATTTATGTTCAGTTTCAGCTCTCAACTTCCAAAACCAGTGCTTGACCTCCTTGTGTATTCTGCAACTAGTTGAGCAAGAGATGAGGATTTGTCCTTAAGCAAATTCTTTGGTGAATCATATTCCTCAATAAGCCCTGTAGGATCAGCATGAAGAAAAATCATGTTCACATTTATTAATAATACAAAAAATGGTGACAAATAAAGAATGGGAAAAGAAAAACAAGTTCTTGCCTTCACTGAGAAACAGAACCATGTCGCTATCGAGGATTGAAGTGATTCTATGAGCAATGGTAATGACTGTGCAATCACAGAAATGTTGTTTAACTGTTTGCTGAATAATATTATCGGTAGCTGTATCAACTGATGCAGTTGCTTCATCAAGCACCAAGATCTTGCTTTTCTTAAGGAGAACACGGCCGAGGCACACTAACTGCCTTTGACCCATGCTCCAATTTTCTCCATTCTCAGTCACTGCAGAACTCAAGATGCATGATTATAGTAATACATTGCATGAAATTGACTTCTAATATTTACTATAAACTTCCAATTCCCCTTATTAAGTGACGATTAAGCTTTTTTCACAAGAATTAAGAAATGTACCAATACATAAGGTAAAGAGCCTAACAGTTTTATTAAATTATTTTTATTAACCATTGGAATATTGACCATTGTTGTAAATGTAAAGTGAAATATAATAATTTGAGATTTGAAAAAATAAAAAGTTTTGAGAAGTCAAACCCGTTGAGTCAAGCTTTCCTTCTTTCTTTCTCACTTCATCACCAAGTTGGCACATATCTAGAGCCTAAAATATTTTATATAAAATATTTAAATTTGTATAACTAGAACTAAAAGGATAAGTTATTTCTTATTTTCAAGCAAAACCAAATTACCTCCCAAATCTGTTCATCTGTGTACTCTTCGAGCGGATCGAGGTTACTTCTTACAGTCCCTTCAAACATCGTTGGATCTTGAGGAATTATGCTTAGTCTGGATCGCAAATCATGAATTCCGATCAATGAGATATTGATGTTATCTATCAATATTTTTCCTGCAACAGGTTCAACAAGTCTGAAAAGTGCTTGCACTAGTGTTGATTTTCCACTTCCTGTTCTTCCCACAATGCCTGTTTTCGCTCCAGCAGTAAAAGTGCAAGTGAGTCCGCGTAAAACAAGAGGCAAGTGAGGAGCATATCGAACCTGTTTCACACAATGCCTTATTTAAGGATAGATACAATCTTAAATACCCTGAGACTTGTAACTAAATATATATACCAAATGAAGCATTGTTTACAAGAATGTGAAAATTGTTGATCCAACCATTGCATAATAACTACTTATTATAGTAATTACTTGTGTCAAATCTAATAAAGTTTCAAAATTCACAAATTATAACCTAATGATTATCATATTCATGTATTTTAAAAGTGTACAAGACGTTAATCTTGACTAATCTCAATGACATATCAAGTAATTTTAGAATAGTAAAAAACATTTCATATATGATAAAATGCGGTAAATTGTTATTGAACAGTGTCGTACCTGTAAATCCTGAATACGAATCTCTCCAAATGATGGCCAAGAATGATCTAGTTGGCTGTCTTTTATTACAAGAGGTGCTTCACTTGGGATAGAGGTGTACTGAAGTATTCTTTCTACAGATATAATTTTGTTCTCCAAATTGCAAAGATACGAAATTAAGTTAGATTGTACGGCATTTAGGTTAATCCCATATGTTACAGCCAATCCCGCAATACCTGGAAAGGAATGAAGTTGTATGCTTAATTTCACGATGAGTGCGTGTGACTAGTTGGTGTATGTAAATTGAAATCGAAATACTCACTAGGATAAGCAATTGATTTTGGAAAATATACCAAGAAAACCAAGTAGAAGGCAAATAGTGTAGACGATAAAAGATCCAATCTGAAACTAAGCCATTCCACTACACTAGCAGTGTATAATTTAGGTTGCGAATATTTGTCTATCAATTGCATATTCATTTCATGAAATCTTGATTCTTGCTCAAAACTTCTTATAGTTGTTGATCCAGAAATTGTTTCAGAAAAATGTTGTATAACTGGAGCTTGGCATATACCAGTTAATCGTGATAACTCACGTGCTGATGAAGAGTAGTATCGCTGCATATATAGATGCCCTCGGTTACTTAGCAAGTTAGCATATATAATGGTATTGCTTGCACTATAATATCAGACAAATTCATATTTTTCTATTTAAGTAAGTGCATTTAAATATTTGATCAAGGAGAGTAACATCATACATTACTTTTCCTCACTAATATAGTGTTCTTTATATTATCTCGCTAACATTAGTAAATGAAGCTAATTTTGTCATGAAAATTAGTACTCTCAACGATTTTATTAAGAAGTGTGCATAACCTTAAACGACACCTAATATGACACGAAGAGAGTACCTGGTACCATATACCAGCTGCCATGACAGGAATCAATACTATCGTCACCTGCCATGCAACTTGAGACATCACAGCAACAGTTCCCAACAGCTGAACAAGACTGTAGATAAATCCCCATGCTACATTTGGAATGCTCATATCTAGTGCACTTTGGTCTGTTGAAACCTATAACAAAAAAGTAAAACTAAAATTTAGACAAGAAATTTCATTCAATATGGTCATTCGGAAAAAGATTTTAAAATTTTATAGAGAAATCAAACTGTCAAAAGTAATGCATTAATCCATGATGGGATCCAGTTTGCTTGCAATAATAGTACCAAGCTGTTTCACGCCGTAATCAATATCGGTCATTTGTTTGAGATCAGACAGCTCGGATTACACATTCACTAAATCAGTTTTAAACAATCTTGTGATTTAAATTTGACGGTTGAGATCAGCAATTGCGTCAAAAAAATGAATCATTGAAGAATTATCAACATGTTATGAGTTATGACATAAACAACTTGTCTAGTCAAAATGAATCATTGAAGAATTATCTACATGTTATGACTGATGACATACTCTATTAAGAATTCTTCCACTTGGGGTGGCATCAAAAAACGACATTGGTGCTCGAATAAAGCTCAAATGCATTTGATTGAAGAGCATTGTGGCAGCCTTGTATCCAGCTATCACAACAAAACCTGCTCTAGCAAAGGTGGAAAAGGAAATTCCAACCGCCAGAGAAACATAGACAACCATAAGAGTAAGATTTCCAATATCAGGTTCCGCGGTTGCTGAAACAGGAGTTGCCAAAGCCATCCAATAATTGCTTGCAATCTGTAAAACCACAGTGAGTATTTGTGAAAGAAATATAACAGGTACCAGAGCTCCTCCATAACCTGTTGTGATGTATTTCCAGAACACTTTAAACTCAACTCTTCCCTTTTCTCGTTCTTCATCTTGAACAAGTTGTCCTTTTGGCTCAACTGTGTCGTCTAACTTTCCTTTTCGATCATCTATGTTTTCCACTTCTTGCTCGAGTTCAAAATCACTTGATAAAACTGTGTCTTCCTCGGTAATACTCGATTTTTTAAATGTATTCCTTCTCTCTAAGGACTTAACTGAAGACAACGCTGCTCTATGTGCGCCTACAAGTTCCATAAAATCAGTTCCTGACGTAAGAATGTCATTGTATTTTCCTGATTGTGTTACCCTTCCTTCTTTCATGACCTAAATGGATTGTAAGAAAGATAAAAGTACTAATAAAACTGTAAGCTATAATGTTTGAAACTTCGAATTCACGAGCATGATGACATATATAAATCACTCACAAGTATCAGATCAGAATCAGGCAAGAACTCTACTTGATGTGTTATATATACCACAGTTTTTGTTTTCAAAAGGCCAAGCAAACACTCCTGAAACAGTACAGAAGTTAATGTACAATTAGATAACAACCTTGTTATAATGATATCCATGAGAATAATACGCTATTGGAATTTATATAGACAATAGTGTAAGAAATATAAAATTCCATGAAAGTTTCTCATCCCAAAATTGATGTCTCCACTTGGAGAAATACCTAATAAAGAGTATAGTGAATTTGGCAATATTTGAATTTTCATTTTATGTACTTAACCCTCCAGTTCCCAGGGGAAGGGAGCCTAGGTAAGTAAAGTCCAGCCAAGAAATGTTCCAACCAGAATTCAAACTCAAATTCTCCCGAACGATTCGTCCATAGAAAAAACAGAAGGTTTTATCAATAATTGGGCATTTTCAAATTATTTTATCATGAAAAAGAAAATCAGATTGTCCTGATAACAGTAAAGATTAAAAAGTAATACCTTAAAGAGATGGGATCCTGTATGAGCATCAACTGCACTAAAGGGATCATCGAGCAGATATATATCAGCATCTTGGTAAAGAGCACGAGCGATTTGTACTCTTTGTTTCTGTCCACCACTCAAATTGATCCCTTTCTCTCCAATAATGGTCTGATCACCAAATGGTAAAACCTCGAGGTCTTTCTTCAATGAACAAGCTTTTAGAACCTTCTCATACTTATCCCTATCCATCTCTCTACCAAATAGTATATTATCTTCTATCTTGCCACTCTGTATCCACGGCGATTGAGCAACATAAGCCTTTGTTCCACAAACCTTCAGGATCCCAGATATCTTCGGTATTTCACCAATTATACAAGAAATTAAACTCGACTTGCCTGATCCTACCGTACCACAAACAGCAACCCTCATGCCTTGAAAAACTCTAAGATTTATGTTTTTCAATGTTGTATTGGCAGAAGATAATTCCCAAGAGAAATTCCCGTCTACTATTTCAATTGCTATATCAGAACTACCTCGTGGATGCTTCTCCACTACATCAGCCTGCAAATCATCTAAGCGAAGAAATGCGACAATCCTAACTAGAGAAACCTTGGTTTGTGCAATCATTGAAATTGTATCTGGAAGATTATAGACAGGCATTTGAAGAAGTCTGAATGTTGCAAGAGCGGATAAGATCTTTCCCGATTCAAGTGGGATGCTTAGAAGAACACATGAACCGAAAGTTACTACAGCAATAAACGTCGGAGCATTGAAGAAGAGAAATCTAACAATTGCTGTACAGCCAAGAAATTTCTTTAGCCACATCTCCTCTAACTTCCTAAGATGAATAACCTTTGATAAGAACTTCAACTCCCATGCTTGAAGTTTAAGAATCCTCATGTTCATTAGAATCTCAGATGTCGCCTTCATTCTTTTATCTTTAAATTCCATTAACTTACCTTGAAACTTCTCTTGCAGTGATGCCATGGGATGGTTTAGCAACATCACAACTACTGTGGCGGCAAAAGCAGCTACCGAAGCAGCCCCTACACTTCTATGAAGTATAAACAAAGCCAAAGAAACTTGCAGAACAGCCCTCCATGGTTCATGCATATACCAACAAAATTCACCTATCCTTTCAACATCAACAGTCATTAAGTTGATGATTTCACCGCTGCTGTATCCCTCTTTCGATTTACATGAAAGGGTCAAACCTTTAGCATAGATCAATGACACCAACATTGATTGCATCCTGACACCAACCTGTTGGAACTTAAACATCCAGTGCTTCTGAGAAAGACATTCGACAAGCTTTGCCCCAACAAACATCATAGCCAAAATATAGCCTTCATTTTTAACCTTGTTTTCATCATTGAGGTATTGAACAAGATTATCTATAAGGTAGGGTCCTACATAAGAAGCACATGTGTACAACAATGCAAAAAAGCCAGATATAAGAATTCCTTGCCATGTTGAGAAGAACAACACCTTGGCCAGGTTAATAGTGGTCACATTCCTAACATTACCACACTCCATCTCAAGCTTGTTTCTAAAAGTTGAAAAAGTTCCATAGGCACTGTCATTGGTAGAAAGCAATGGAAGGTCTTCATGATCTAAAGTCTTTTGATTGCCTAAAGCTATTAGTGGAGTCATCCATGAGAATGTAAGAATGCTGAAAAATCCAGCATTTGAATAACTGGTTGAAATTTCATTTCTTAGTGTCTTTTTGGAATCAGAATTGTTGTTGCTTACACTAGCTTCACCATTCAAAAGGGTTTCTTCAAGAGGGGCAAGTTTAGTCATATTTCAAACAGAAATTCCAAAATAACAAAGAAAGAGACCTGTAATAGAGGAACCTTGATCAGAAACTATATTTTTTTGATTGGAAAATGTTAGTATTTTCTCTTTCGCCAGAGTTTGAGCCACGCAACTCTTAGTTTAAACTAGTTGAGCTACCCAACTATAAGAAACAATATGTTAGTTGTAAGAAAAAAACTTTCCATAGATAACAAAGTGAGTTACAAGGAAACATGAATACACAAAAGCATAGACCAAGCACAAATACAAACAACTGTTTTAGTAGCCAAACCCAAAAGTTATTCAAATGAAGCTAATTAGGGGAATGCATCGGTTCGGGTGGTAAGAGATATGAATACCTTTAGCAAGTGGTCAAAAGTTCGAATAGTAGCTTTTGTGTATGAAAAAATCCATACTGAGACAGAAGAATCTATCTTGTGTATCCAAACGTCTATAAATACATATAATGTAAATACATCGGACCTATAACATGGATAAAAAAAAAAATAACAGTTTAAGTTTGCAGTACAAGAAAGTAGAAACAAGGGTTTATGGTCTAAAATCACTTACTTCTATAGCCATGACACAAACCACTAGGTGAAGTGAAGAAGATATTCCACATGTGGTAGGAAATGGTTGACTTGTTGACTTCACTCTAAAGTGAGTGAGACATATAAGGACTCCACGTCCAGCAGTTCATTTTTTTGGTTTTCTAAAGATATTCAAAGTAGGTAATCTTACTCTAGACATGGACAATAGCTTCTCTACAAAATTTCAACTTTAATAGATTCCATGTAGGTAATTATCTTATCAATCAATGAATGACAAACATGTAAGTCCAAAGATAATATTATTTTAATTTTTTTAATGTATACTTATTTTGTTCAATTATAAAAATATATTCTCTACTTAATACTTTATATATCACTCGTTGTTAAACGTCTTTTGGATTTATGATAATGATGAATATATCAAAATTTAATCAAGTTAATTTTGTAAAATTATTACTCATTTTGTCTCATTATAAATGTCTTATTTAGGTCGTGTTTAATTTTTAAAAATGGTTAGTTATGTTGATTCTATTAATAAAATAATAATTCAACCAACTAAAATGATCTTTAATGTTGGGACTTACATATGTGTCATTTATCGTCGGATAAGATTACCTAAATGGAATCTATTGAAGTTGGAATTTGAGAGAGCTATCCTGTCCGTTAACAAAATTTGTCATGAACAAAAGTAGTTATAGTTGCGTTGTTTTATTTTATTGTGAACAACAGTAGTCTACGATTATTTATTTTTTAATTTTTTTTAAGGAGAAAAAGTTTTTTAGGTTCCACTAAGTTCATGCAGTATGTGTTTAGTTTGGCGGCAGCGAGAATTGATACCGATAGAATTGAGTTTGAAAGAATTGAATTTTGGTTAAAAATAAATTGAATGTAAATTGATTTATGTTTATACACGTTTATTTAAAAGTAATTCTTATGAGTTGATGTTGTTGGGATAGTTTGAATCAAAATTGATTTTGAATGTGTAATGACTAAATTATACTTTTAATTTTATTTAAAACTAACTATTTCATTCTCTTTTAGATAATTATTTGAACTTATTTCATTTGGATTTTAATTGCTTCACAAATTCATTTTAAAAAAAAATTAATTTATAAAAGTTATTTTTAATATTATTTTTATCAATCGAATGATTTTAAATATGATATAAGAATCAAAGGTATAAAAACAAAGGTCACACGATAGTTTTATCAATTGTAAAAAAAAATACATAATTTTTTTTTTAACAAGCAAAAATGAAATATTAACTCTTCAGCACAAGGTGTATCAAAGAGACCACGAAAAATTTACAAAGTCAGTACACACCTGAATACAAATACAAATCAGCTGATGCACAAACATACAAGAGGGTTCGACAACCACATATGAGTCCCAAAAATAAAACAGACTTTCTTAGCTTGAAGCCGCCATAAAGAATAAGACTTAACTTTTTCTAATAATTGAAACATAGTATTTTCTTTCTTCTTAAATAACTTGATGTTACGCTCATTCCACACAATCCAAGCACACAGTAACCAAATCAACTAAAGAAAATACCGCCCTGATTTCAGACCACCTATGTAATAAATAAATTGCTGAAAATGATCTATAATCACCTGAGAATCCTCACCATCAAAACCGATTCACGACCACACTAGCTGTCACAGAGTACCAAATGTGCTACACAAGAGGAACAAATGTTGAACGTCCTCCTCGTGACCGCACCCAGCCACACAAAATCGATATGATGTAATAATGATACCGTGCTTCGCCAAATTCGCCTTAGTTGGCAATAGATCATGAAGCAACCGACATGCAAAAATGGAGATCTTCAACGGAACCTGTTTGTGCCAAATGAAATCAGAGACCGAACACACAGGCAGGTGCTCCTGAGTAATGAGCATATCATATACACCACGAGCTAAATACCCCCTGAAGGATCCGAGAGCCACTGCTAACCATCTGGGAAGGTAGACTGAAAAGAAACTAACATCTCCTCCTCCAATACCCACAACCTCCTCCTCCAAACCCAAGCTTCCCCTCCTTCCCCCCACCCAAGCAAAAACAGACTCCTAACCGTAGTTGATTTATCAACAGCTAAATAAAACATACGGCATAAACGCACACTAAACGGAACACCACCAACCCAGCAATCATACCAAAACAAAGTATCTGCCCCATCCCCCACCTTCCTCACAGCCATCTGCTCAGACCAACCCCCCTCACCGCCGCCCCCACCCTCCCTAATCTTCACTATCTCTCTCCACCACA
>Ga0228711_1001544_pt1 | contig 34107 bp, 14 predicted proteins | sample MedpolnodulmetaG_2_FD_177996 | JGI IMG/M metagenome (GOLD analysis project Ga0228711, IMG submission 177996) | Root nodule microbial communities from Medicago polymorpha collected in Santa Monica, California, United States - brown nodules | ecosystem: Host-associated > Plants > Roots > Nodule... | reverse complement strand
GATTTAATAGTTAAATTAAAGATTAAACAATTAAGATTTATTAAGTTAACAATATTTTAATGTTTTAACAAAGACATGTCATATATATGTGTCATCCACGATGAGTTTATTTAGTTTTGGCAAAAATAATTTTGTTGTTTTTTAATTTTCACATTATTTTCTAACATGATCAAGGAGCTTTGCTAGAGATCTCCAATCCTGTGATAGTCTTAGGTATCTCTTGATGTGAGAATACTTGTGAGGTGTATTTTGTTTAACACTTTTACCATGGAGAATATTAATCTTTATGACCTAACATTGAGTGATGATGAGGAATTGAATTTTGATATTGAAGAGGAGGATGAATCTCAAGATGATCCTAATTTGTGCCTTGTGGGTCAGTTTTTGGTGGATCTTCATGTTCGTCTCAAGAGTATGAAAGTTCGTATGTTGGAGGTTTGGAGGAAGATGATGGGGGTGGTTTTGAAGGAAGCACATCCAAGTTTGTTTTTGTTCCAATTCTTCCACAAACTTAACCTAAATGAGGTCTTTCATGGAAGGTTCTAGACTTACGAAAATCATATGCTAGTTCTTGAGAAATTGAAGGTTGGTACTCCGCTAAAACATATCCATTTATTTCATACGAATCTCTAGATTCAAGTTCATAACTTGTCGATCAGTATGATGAAAGAAAATGTGGGCATATGGGGTTCGCGAACTACATTGGAGAGTTTGTGGAGTATGACAAAAATAAAAAAACCAACTTCAAGTAATGATGTTAGGAAGTCATTGAAGACTTACAAGAAAATCAAGGTGATTAAGTATTTTTTTGCTTTGTTTGTGGGTTCTGGGTTTTGTCATAGGTTTCTAGCTTAAAGGGCTTCTCTATGGACTTAGGGAATGGCTCAATCAGTGATTCTTCTCATGAAAGGTCCTCAATGACAATGAGAGAGAACATTGTCTAAAGAAGCGTACTCGAGCTTGTTGTGACGGACTGAGTGAGATCTTCTTGGATGGATATGAGGTGGTGGAGAGTAGATGTTACCATGACCAGAATCATGAGGAGGGTAGCTAACATGGTGAAGACGGGACAATGGTTTGTGTGCAAGGTCTTGAATTCTTGTTGGCTCCAAAATAGTGTTTGTTGTGGCGTTCACTGAAATTGAAGTTTGTTTGTTTTGCTATATGACTTCGATCTAAGTTGCAATTTTCGTATGAATCTTTTCTTGCTTTTTTCACGTGGAGGAGTATGAGTGTCGCATTCTGCTGCTCGAGGAGGTTGAATATATTCATCAAGAGATCGTTCTAGTTGGGATCTACGAATGATGCTTTTGAGTGTTGGAAGAATTGTATCGGAGGAATCCGCGGTTGCACCTAATTTTGGTGGTGATCTTGAGGCTGATCATTTTGGGGAACAAATAAAGGTGTAACTAGAGGTATTCGAATTTGCACCTATCGAGGCTGAGGTTGGGGATGAGGGCGATCAATTATTGAAGGTTTAGGATCATAATGCTCTAGAGAAGGAAGAGTCTCTTCTTGATGAATGGGAGAAAGAACTGTATTTGCATTTTCTTCAAGGATTTACACCGCAAAACGATGATCGATAGTGGTGTTCTTGCCATTATGAGTTGGTCGAGAACCTGCCATTCGAATGGTGTTCTTGAAGCACTTATACTTTGACTTGTCACCACCCTTTGAGTTTTCAGGATTTCCTCTACTCATGCCTCTTCCTCTTGAGACACTCAAGACTTCATCATTATCACTAAATTTCAAGTCCTTCAACTTGATTAACTCCTTAGTTTTCAACATTGCTTAGAATTCCTCTAAGGTGACAGTGTCTTCTTTACCATAGAGCATGGTAGGGGATGTATCAAATGAGAGGAGTAATTATTGTGATAGATGAGTGGAGTAAATATAGACCTTTAAATCTAAATGAATGGTGCAAATTAAAAGGTCCACTTAAAATATCACGTGACCTGGTACTTACCTTTCCCACGCGCGTACATCTAATATCAGGGAAGAAAGAAGGAAATACACGCTTCATATTCCGTCGTAGCAGTCTTCCTGAAAGCCATTGACGGTGGAACAAGAAAGGTGATATAATTGATGGAAACCAATTGTGTGGAATAATTTTGGAGATGAATATTGATGAAGATAGGAATTTTTAAGATCAAACAAACCCTTTTTCAGAAAGAGAGAAAAAAAAAACACATTTATGTATCTTCTTTTTTTTCTTTTTCTTTTTCTATGTCTTACAAAAAAGAATTAAGCTGAATACGTTAACTTAGCAAAACCAGAAAATTAGAATTAGCTTAAAAAAGGGGCCTTTAACTATAATCACATCTTAGCATAAAAAAAACTGCAATAAGATATGTAGATTCGACTAATTAAAAAACCAGGCTTTCTTGTTACTGAGTTAATTTAAATCTAATCTGGAATTCATATCATTGAATTGACAAATGTTCTTTTTATTATCCAATTATCCCAGTTTTTTGTGAGGAAATACATGGGAGAATCAGTGAGAAGGAACAACAACGTTTGAGAGAGAGAAGGCAAAGGAAGAAGGAGGCGCGTTGAAAGATAGAAAAAAATGCACGTGAAACTTTTAAGTGGATCTTTTAATCTACATCATTCATTTAGATCTAAAGGTCTATATTTACTCCCCTTATCTCTCACAATAACTACTCCTCTCATTTGATACATCCCCTAGCATGGTATCCATAAAGTGCTCATATGATCTAGGTAATGCACACAAAAAGAGTAGAGCTTTGTCTTCATCCTCAACTTTAGCTTCAATGTTCACCAAATCATCAAGGATTTGGTTGAACTTCATCAATTGCTTTGTGATTGTTTTAGAACCGAACCGAACTGAACCGAACCATCAAGCATTTCTATTTTAAAAACAACTTATTTTAAAAAAACAGCTTATTCAAAACAACTTATTTTAAAACAGCTTATTTTATGCAAAACAACTTATTTTAAAACAGCTTATTTTATGCAAAACAACTTATTTTTAAAAACAACTTGTTTTATGAAAACAGCTTATTCAAAACAGCTTATTTTAAAACAACTTATTTTTAAAAAAATAGCTTATTCAAAATAGCTTATTATAAAAACAACTTATTTTATGCAATAAGCTGGTTCATGTCACACATTTAGTAGAATCAGAATGATCAAAAAGCAATGTAAATTTACATCATTTAACACAGTTCACTTACTCACTTAGTACTAGTGCTACATTTTTTTACTTATATTTCTATCTATAGTCTCAAGGTAACACTGTTTCATCCCTTTTACCGCACGAGCTTTGTTGTGGCCCAGAAAGAGAGATGGAAAAACAAGGAAAAGCATAAATGTTGAAAACAAAAATGCTTGTTAGCTAGGAAACTCTCATGTAATGGAATCAAATCAATAGCAGTAAGTCGTTTTCTTTCTTGGATCTCTTGTACCATAAAATTACAAAGCAATGTAATTAAAAAGCTAGCTACGTGGTAAAAACAAAATTCAAAAAGAAAAAGTGAATTGCACAAAGAATGATGATAAGATATCCTGTAGTAGTAGTGAAATAATTCAAGGAACAATTTATTTTTTTTATAAAATCAGTTGTTCTGTATAAAATAAGTTATTTTGAATAAGCAGCTGATAAGTTGTTTTGCAAAAATAAGCTGTTTTTTAAAATAAGTTGTTTTGCATAAAATAAGTTGTTTTAAAATAAGCTGTTTTGAATAAGCTGTTTTTTAAAATAAGAAGTTTTGCATAAAATAAGCTGTTTTGAATAAACTTTTTTTTTAATAAAGAGATCGTAATAAGTTGTTTTGCATAAGATAAGTTGTTTTGAAGAAATAAGATATTCTAGCTTTTAATTTTAATTTGTTTTTTTTAATAAAAGTGGTTTTATTCATTGGATAAAAAATATTTGTTTTGGTTCAGTTCGGTTTGGTTAATAGGTAAGCAAATGGTTAACTGAACCATAACTTTGGTTCAGTTTGGTTACTTCCAAACTTTAAATGGTTCGGTTCAGTTATTCCGAACCATTTGAACAATTTAGTTCGGTTCGGTTCGGTTTTGATGGTTAACCGAACCATGTCCACCCCTAGCTGAGTGCACCGTAAATCACATTAATTCATGAAAGAAAGAAAAAAATGCATAAAATGAACCAATGCCAATTGGTTAATATATTGCACACCAAATGCTTGATAAAAAATATAAACTCATGATCATGAAGGAAATTAAGCAAATTCAACTTCCATTTAATTGAGCATTTTCCACATGAGAATGTGCAACCTAAACATAAAGAATAAATGACTATAACAATGTAACTAAAACACATCACAACAACATTGTTGTGACACAAACATTGCCAAACCACAAAATCCAATTGTAAGGGGACAGTGGGGTCTAGTGACCACGTGGCACAACCTAATTCAACAACCCATGTTGGTCCCCCATTGTAGTTTTCCCTTTTTTTTTTCCTCATTATTTGGACCCCCTCATTCCCCACTCTTCATTTCAAAAACCTTCGCCACACCAAATTCTCTTGCCAACTTTCTAAGGAAATTAAACCATGAAGGTAAATCACACCATGCACACACAACACAGCCATTATATTTCTCATGCATATGCATTTTCAATTTACTTTACTTTTTTCCTTTATTGTCTTAAAAATTGTGATCATAAATGGTATATACTTCAATATAAATTCATGTGATCATATTGAATTGTTTGTTACAGATCTTCAATTGGGTGCACAGGAGGTTTCATCCTAACAACACTCTCAACGGTTTGAATTCTATAAATTAATTAAGCTTCACTCCATTTGCAACTTAGGCTCCAAATTTTGTGTCTAAGATAAAATCAATGGTACATTTTTTCACTTTTTTTCTTTCAATTAATCGTTTGTTGTTTTTACTTAGATGGATTTGCTTCAAACATGAAAAAGAATGAACCTTCAATCAACAACACTGATAATCAAGCTTTGTTGAAACAAGTTGCCTTGACCGATATGCTCGGTGATTGGAAAGACGGAATTCTTACCATTGGCACTCTTGGCTATGATCCTTTGAAATCCATGAACAATCACAAAGATTACTTTGCTTTGGAAGCTGAAAAACAACATGATTTAGTTGTTGATGATGATGATGTTGAAAATTTCTATGATGTTGAACAAGAGGAACTGAATCCATTGATCAACAACACATTTGATGAGAACAACTTTGAGGATGTTGTTTGTGAAAACCATGATGTAGTTGATCATGATGATGCTAGAAAAGAGGAAGAAATGATGATTAAAAACTTTAAGGAAATTGTTGAGGTGCCACCTATGATTTGTCATGAAATCATGGAGGCAAATGATGTTGAAGCTGATCAAAAGAAAAGGATCACATTAGCTGATCTATTCCTTGCTGATTCTGATGTTAAGATGAAACTTGATTATTCTGCAGCCAAAGTCTTGGTTGAGTCAAGTGAAAAACCAAAACTTAAACCAAAAAATGGATTTTCTTTTGCTAAGAAGATTATTCCCCTTGTTAAGGAAAATGCACGTCCAATGAAAGACATCAAGAAAGTAAGTTCTACTACTACATCATACACTTCCTAAAGGCTATATATGTAATAAAAAAACTCTTTCGAAGCAATGCAACATCGACACTGAAGACATGTCTATTGTCTGACACATCACACTCACACATGTAACTACGTTCATTTACTTCCATTTTCACAATGGTGTGAACGTGTGAGTGTTAATGTCGTATCTATGTCAGTGCTTCATAGTTTGATTAGTGAGGACTCTTTTGTAGATATGATAGTGTTGAAGCCAATAATTAATTATTTGCTTGAAATTAATTGGTTAGGTTTAACTCATTTGTAATGTTGTAGCTGATGAAGAAGATGCTAAAGAGGAAAATCCATCCAGATCTTGATGTCAAGAATCACAAAGCAGAAGAAAACATTATTAATAACCACATGAATGAAGGCAATGGCTCAAGGTCTTTTATCGCAGTTTAAGGTATGTTAGTAGCTTCAATTTCCCTTTTCATGAACTATCTTTTTTATATTATCATTTGCTTGTGATGGAAGGTTTGTGGCAAACAACTAAGTATGACTAAACTGATGCATGTCTCAAATTAATTTGGTTTTTCTTCTTTGTTTTCTCATTACATGACAAACACATACCTTAGGTTGAAAAGGTTATCATTAGAGCACTTTTTCTCTCATTTGTCTTTTGCATTTATCTGTACACTAAATAATCATTTGATTTTAGGTAAACTCTTAGATACTTTAGGGTTTAGTCATATTGTAGACAAACTTCATTCAAATTTAAATTTATTTTAAAATAAATTAATATAAAAATATCTTATGATATTGAATGATGGTGTAATAGATATATATCCAACTAAACTTCAGGATACTTAAGTGTTTACCTTAATTTTATCTTCCATATGTGTTTACGATAAATGGATCGGTATACAAAGAAAACAAATTTCCTCCTTTGTAAAGAAAAAAACAACACTCAAACAAGTTCCTCTCAAAAAAACACTCAAACAATGTCCTCTTATTAGCGAATATATATCATTTTTTTAACTCTTTTTCTCACACAGTAACATCCAATCAATTAAACAGGATACATCATAGTCTTAGTGAGTGTTTATTTCGCATTTAGATGTCTTAGAAATGCTTTTCAAGTGCCAAAAGCATTCTAGCTCTATAAAATCATGTTTGGCATTTTTTTTTATTAATCAATTTTGAGTACTAAAAGCAATTATACTTTTTTTTTAGATCTAAAAGCAATTATACTCTTTTTTAGATCTAAAAGCAACTATACTTGAAGCTATTGTTTGTTATAATTCAACTCACTTTTATATAAATTTATTGGGTTAAATAAGTTTTTTGTCCCTATAAATATTGTGAATTTTGATTTTAGTCTCTAAAAAATTAAACTGAATGTTTTCATCCTAACAAAAAAATTTATTTTGTTTTTGGTCCCTAATGAATATAATTTTGACATGTTTTTGAATTTTTTTTGAACACAATAAGAATATACAAAGGTTGAACATAATAAACGAACATAATATAGATACAATTTGAACATAAAAGAGTTATAATCTTGATATTTACATGAACATAAATTGGGCTTTAAGGACAAAAAACAAAATAAACTTTTTTATGAGGATGAAAACATTCAGTTTAATTTTTTAGAGACGAAAATCAAAATTCACTATATTTATAAGGACGAAAAACTTATTTAACACTAAATTTATTCAAACACAAATCACTTTAGTTGACTCACTTTTAGTCAGAATCAATTTTACATAATCAATTAACTTAAAATCAATTTTCGTCGAAACGGAGCCAAACATTCACTTAGTATTATTGTATATAATTGCATGCACTTTCAGTGAAGATAGATATGCAGGGATGAAAAACCTGTTTCCCAAATTAATTTTTTTTCAATTCATGGTTCCATCCCACAGAATTACCCTAAAACATCCAAACAAAGAGGTCCATATAACACTTAATTTAAACTCTTGATATTTATATAATAGTTGTATTTTTATTAGCATCATATATTATGAAATTTTTGGGTTTATTTGGATTAACCTTTCTTGTTTGTTGCAGGTACTAGCTAGTGTTGAGCCATGGGAGTGTCACTGTTATCTGGACATGTATATTTATTTATGATACGTATGAGATTAAATACTTAGGTTTTCTTTGTGTCTCATATGACCAAAGAATTGAACCATGTGATTTTGTAATTTGTGTGTTCATGTTGTTTCTGTTGGCTTTAGTTTAAGTAATTAAGAACATGTCTGTTATCTGTGACTATATATATGATTGATGTTTAATTTGGCAAACTATTTCTTACTAATAATTTGGCACACCACTATTTTTTATTAAAGGGAATTTGGCATACTACTAAGTCTGCATTATTTTGGATAATTTGAATGCACGCTAGTTGAACATTAGTATTTTGCAAATAAAGAAAAATTCCACCAAAATTTTGAAGCAAACAAAAAACTATCAAATTCAGATCATATGAAGATAGGTAATCACACATTCACACATTTGAGAATATCTCTGACCGTTTGATCTTGATCAGACAACCAAATAATACAATTTTTAATTTTTAATTTATGATTTAATATACCGAAGTTGAATATGAACCGTCCGACGTAGTTGTCAAAATCATGATCCCACTAAAGATTGTTTCGTTATTGAAAAAGTATAGGTCGTATGATCATAACACATATTGTAATCCCACCAAATAAACAAATTAGAAATAACTAACAAAATAACTTTAACATTCCTTAAAATAAAAAAAAACTTTAACATAAAAAATTTAGCTTAATTATGCAAATAGTCTGAATAAATATGGATCCCTTGAATTCTACTCCTTGTAATTTTAAATCATTTTTAATATGGTCCATCCGTGCTAACTATGTTTTGCATTTGTTGACTGAAGGGCAAATAATTGAACCTAAACCTGGAAATTCACCACCTTCTTCAATCCAAAAATCAAGAAATTCATAAAATAAAACCAAAAACCCAGAACCAAATACCATAAGGCAGCAAACAAAATACAATGAGGACTAGCCAAACACTTTGAAATCGAAGTACCACACGCCAAACTCAAAACACTACACAAATAAACTTCAGCTAGGGGACCTAAAATCATCTCACCTTGCTTCCATTCAGATTCTTCTGCATCTTTTTTTCAAAAAATAAAAATAAAAAATTGTTGAGAAAATGAACAAAGAAGGATAGAGAAAAAAAACACTAGACCCAAAGGAAACAAGCCGATCATTGTTGTTGCCTTTAAAACTTCTTTACCAAGGTTACTGGTTTTAGTCTCAGGTTCCGAGACATTGGTCAAGGAAGTAAAAATAAAACAAGTTTTAATTAATAGAAAGCAATACTTTAAAAAAATTCAATGCAATACTAACATATTTATTTCTTTAACTAGTGTTTCACGAATACGGTTAGCATTTCCGTCATTAGTTTATAATATGCAAGAGCCAGAATTCCAACTTCATGCACCAACTTATTCAATTTTAATCATGATACACTAGTTCACAAAAAACAAAAACGTATTTTTTTTATTATTTATTTTGGTCAAGAAACGTATAGTTTTAATATTCAACTAAAAAAAATATTCAAGTCAAAATTCAATGCAACGAGCGCGTTATAAACGAGGTCGACTAAAACGACATCGTTTCCCATGCATAAATCTAGTAATATTTGTACTTTAAGATCAACAAAAACATAACATCATCGTTGCAACAACTACTGTCTCAAAACCCATCACCAACCTCTGTCAAAATCTTGTAAGCAAAATTTCTTCTGCAAATTTTTTCTTCATTTTCATTTCTTAAAATCTGAAGAAAAAAAAATTGGGTTTTCACTGTTGAACTTTTTTTTCTTCATTTTTGTGTGTTATGTTTAATTATGATAATGATCTTGCAGTTGAAGAAGATGGGTTCAAAATCAGAGACTTTAACCTTTGAGGATGTGGCTAAGCACAATCACAAGAACGATTGCTGGATCATAGTCAACAAAAAGGTCAATTTTTTATTTAATTTTTGGTTCAAACTTGATTTATGTATGCAATTTTTTTATTGATCTGTTTTTGTTATTTGATCTGTTTTAGTTTCTGTGATGAATCTGATTTTTGCATATGATACATTTGTATTGAGTTGAAGACTTTTTCTTTACTTGCTTTGACTGAGAATGATTATGATATATGAATATGAATATGATTCATGGTATTAGGGTTTTAAATTGTGGTCGTAGTAACGATTGTGGTCACACCACGAGCGATCTAATGGAGCTGATATGGCCTCGATTGTTGTCACGCTGCGGTATCAGCAACATAAAAAAAATTATGTTATGGTCTAGTTTTTGGTCGCAGATCTTTATTTAAAACCCTGGATTCAATGTGTATTCTATATATTTCTGCTTCAGCCACAGTCCACAAGAGTATTTGGATCTGTCAATAATTTTTATGGTTTTGAATTGACATCGCAGTAATAATTGTGACCATATTGCGACACGGTCTAATGCAGCTGAATTAGATCATCTGTCTGTCCATAACCTTTTATTCCAATTTAGTTTTTTTTTTTATCAATTTTTTTGGCTTGGTATGATCTTGTCTTTTGATCAATTTCTTCTATACTCAACTTTCAGATCCTTGATCTTCCTACAAATTAGAATGACTACATTTTTTAAATCTTATCAAATTGATTTTCACCCAAATCAAGAAAGTTTAGAAAAAGAGCCGTGCTAGCAACACTCTCTTTTGAACACTCTCTTTAATATTCACTCTCTAATTGGGTTAAATCAATGTGGGTCGTACATTTTGAAAATGGAACTCACATAAAGTGGTGGGACATACATTGGTTTCACCCAATAAGAGAGTGAGTGTTTGAGAGAGTGTTGCTTGCATCCCTCAAAAAGAGTAAAAATTTCTAGAAGCGCTAACCTCATTTCCTACAAAAATCCATCAAATTTCCATGATGTTAACCATTACAGTTTTTTTTTGCATCCCATCCAAATGTCTATTAAGCCCCTGTTATGAGAGGTAAGGATCTATGACACACGGACACTTCTAGCATTAAGCGTGTCGTGTTGTCCGACACTCTTAATATGTATGTAGCGGTGTCGGTGTCAAATGTTTTTTACATTAGCAGTGTCAACGTGTCTGTGTCGTGTCGGATTTCGTGCTTCATAGGTGAGGATAATGGGAGTTTTAGGCACAAGACTGTTGTTAAAAAAAATTGGGGGGCCAAGATTTTGCTTTAATCTTGTATGTGACATCTAATTGCATACTAATTGGTTTAACTTGTTTGCAATAAAAGGTTTCCACTGATATAAATAGAGTTTAATTTGAATTTGCTGTAAAAATTGGATAAGTTGCATGGTTTTAGAAGGAATATGCTATCAAATGATATAGAGAGTTGTTTCGTCTAATTATCAAAACATATTTATTATACTGTGTGAAAATTGGATTGTCCTTCTTTTTCTCATCAATCTGACATGGAAACATTTGCAAGTGTCCAAAATATATAGGTAGATCACATTCTCAGCTTGTTATGGGAGATGGATCTTGATCTTAGTTTATTACAAACCTATCTCTACCGTTCTTCACTCTCTAGCAATTTTAAGCCTTGTGATTTGTCAATTTGTCCTTGGATTTTTAACTTTTAGTGCTCGTTTTGTGTGGTTAGATATGAACTTATCTTGTGATTTATAAATTTGTTCATCAATGAAACTATAAATTTATAAATTTGTTCATCAAACATTATTATTGTGGTTTGCTTCATTACCAAGTTAGAATGCTGGATATTTACATGCACACAATAAAATGTGTTTACATACTATTGTGGATGTTTTAAACACTAGTTCGATATTTAAATTAGTAAACTCATATGGGTAGTGTCTGCGGAGATTTTTATGTAGACTTGAGTTGACAACCTTGCTTTCGAGAATCTAATATGTGTAAACTCAACATTACAAGCAACCAGCTGTTTATATATTAATCATGTTTTGTCCAGTATTATGGTGTCCGAAGTCGCTCACACACCGTTTAGAGTAGCAAAGTCTTCGATATCCCTGGTTAAACCTTTTCAAATTCAGTCCATAACTTGTCCTGTAAGAAGCCCTGTTCACTGAAGTGAAGGAGTTAAAACCAAAACAATCTTCATAATCAGCTGCGCTAACCCACCCACTTCAGTAATAGAAGATTATGAAATCTTTGAAAGTATGATGCATTTGTAATATGATCGGTTTGGCTGTATGTTGTTTGTTGTAACTTTATTTTGATTAATGATGTGTGTGCACAATGAGGGAATAAGGCATGCATGAAGTCATCTTTCTTCTCATCTCAAAACTTTACATCAAAATATTCGTTCATGTTAAAATTAGTTAAAGTGTAACACCTGTTTACTTTTTAAAATCTCTTAGAGGAGGATAATGTAATTTACTCTGAACACTTGGGGAGGGTTCCCTCCCTTAAAAGTTTGCTGTCTAGGGGGAACAACCAAGCCACTGAAATATTCAACGGAGTATTTCATATTACTCAGTGTGGGACTTTGGCACATCATGGTGCCCAAGTCCCTACATTGCTACTAATAAATAACTGCCACTAAGCAGTTCCACAACTAATTATTTCGTTTAAGAATTAGCATCAGGCAGTTTTGCCTGCTGATTCCCATGTCGCCAACTGTGCACCTTCCAAATGGGTGTATTGGCGGGTTTATAGACCAACGGATCTGCCTCTTCGGTCCCATCAGTAACATGATAAATACGATCTAACGTATAAGTGGTAGCTTTGTTGTTGTTTGAAATTGAATGTTATATTTAGACCATTTTAATCCTAGAGAGAAATATGAACTCATCATTGGTTACTTCGGCAATCTTCGGAAAGGTCGTGATATCTGGCTTATAATTTATGTTGTTAGATGACATAAACTACATTGGAGACCGAAATATCTGATTGTAAATTGGCCGACCAATCAAATGTCTTTTCCATTACGGGGGGTTTGTTTAAAGTAATGAAATTTATATTTAGGAATAACTTCCCTAGGAACACAATGATGGGAATTCTATTTTTTATTCCCAAGAGTGAATTCTCTAACACCCTATAATAAACATGGGAATACACATTCACTACCCATTCATGTAAATTGTGTTTAGATAACTTGAAACAAACACTTTTAGATTTGTACTCTTATTATTAGTAGGAGTATATACACATCAAAATAGTTTACCTAACTTGCATTCCATTGTAACAGGTATATGATGTTACCCCATTTTTAGATGATCATCCAGGAGGTGATGAGGCTTTACTGTCTGCTACAGGTAATTAATTTCTCTTGTTTGGTTCATATCATTAACCTGCAAGTTTAAAACTAGAGTGAAGACCCATTTTAGTCATGAGAAAAACAGCAATATCCAATTTAGTCCATCAGAAAAATAAAAACTTACTCCCTGAGAAAAATAAACCAAGACAACTTATTTCATACCGGAACAACTTAGCCTCACATCTTTAAAGAAGGTGGGGACTAAGTTGTCTCTATTTATTTTTCTCTGAGACGAAGAGTTGTTTTTATTATTCTCAGGGTTTTAATTTAGTCTCGTAGTTTTTTTCAGTGACTCGGTTTGGTCTTGCAGCTTTCTGATGTATTAAAATGTGTTTTCACTCTATAAAGTATTACCTCTGTCATAGCCCATAAGAAGAGAGCAAGAAAAAATTAATCAATAGAGAAACATAGAAAATAATACATTCAACTAACAATTTTGTGGTGTTTTACACAGGGAAGGATGCTACCACCGATTTCGAAGATGTTGGCCACAGTGACTCGGCAACGGAGATGATGGAAAAGTACTATGTCGGGGAGTTTGACGCCAACACTCTTCCAGCAGCAGCTAAGAACAATCCAACAGCACCAATTCAAGCATCTACTATAAGCAGCAATGAATCTTCTGGAGTTTTGTTGAAGTTCTTGCAGTACCTGGTGCCGTTGCTGATATTGGGCTTTGCATTTGCTCTTCAGTACTATGGAAAAAGAAGCAAAACCAATGAATCATAAGTAATGAATTTGAGCTTTGGCTATAGTTTTAGACTCTTTGGTATAATTATATTATCATTCATAATAATCTATATCAACATAAGGAAGTGTTCTTTTTGGAGTATTATTTAAATAATGTGTTTCATTATCTCAATATCATGTAGAGGGATTTTGTGTTCTTGATTTTCTATGGCCTCTTATTCATGCTAGATTCTGTTCATGACTCAGATATAATATCTCAAATATTTTGAAATGGATTTTTGTTAAACTTAAGTGATTGATGTAGAAAGATTATGCTGTTATATGTTTATATGTTACTAGTGTGTTAACCCTTGCGATGCACACTAGATTATGTCTTTGCATTATTTTTTTTGCTATTCTGTACTCTGTAGGCACTACTAAATAAATTTCAGAAAAATAATTTTGTTATTATTTTTTTTTGAAAGGAATAATTTTGTTATTATTCTAAGGTTTCTGTTAAGTTACTACATTGAGCTAATGTTTATTTTGGCCTGTGGAATTTCACAATATTCACTATTATCAGTTAAAAATTACTGTTTTGAAGAAGAGTCTCTTCTCTCCAAACCTCATTTTGATTAGAATGAGCTAAGGGGGCTATCAAGTGGGCTGTAACATTTCCTATTCTTCCTACATGACTAAAATTATAGAATGGTTGCTCAATAGACACCTCAAAATTGCTCATTTGACTGAAAAAAGCAGATTGAAAGGTATGACCCGATTGAATTTTACACAAAAAAAGTCGATTGGAAGTTGTGACCTGATCCAGGGACAAAAGCCAAAATTTAAGTTTAGGGGAGATCAAACTTTAAAATTTAGTGAAGAAAAAACTAAATTTTCAAACGCACAACTTATTAAAAAAAACCTTCTAAGAAAAATTAAGAAATATAAGATATATCCAAAGTTAATATTGTCTAACAAATATAAAACCAACTAACATTTTCTTCTAATAAATTAATCTTCATGCTTGTTTTTGTATTTTTCTTAGTGAAAAGGCTGCAAATAACATGTATTTTATTAATTTATTGTACAATGGGATTTTCTCTCTTCCATTGATTAAAAATAGTGCGAGTGTTTTACGTGTTTTTTTTTTATCATTTGTTGTCTCATATTAAGGTTTTATATCCTCTATCGTAGGGTTTTTGTTTTCAACATGATTCTCGTTAATTTAACCAAATGATTGGTTCTGCCAAGTATAGTCTTAGCCTACCTGTTCTTTTAAAGATGTTTAATTTAGTTTCGGAAGTCTTGTCTTTGAGAGAGACATGTTTATTTACCTACACTAAATAAACATGTCTCTCTCAAAGCAATTTTACCGTGGTTTATGAACTACAAACTCCAAAATGCTTTACTTAGTCAAATGTGTCGATTCACTACTTGTTTCACTCAAATCCTATATGAAATGTGTGTATATGTGAGTGCGTATACGTGCGCGCGCACATGCATGTATGTGATTTATTAAATAATAAAACACTGAGTTCAAACTTTTCACATACATGATATTCATAATTTCATGGATGACCCTGGATAAAAGCTTATATTTAGTTCTAAGATTTGGTCCCCCACCCTAATGCATATCCATGACAATATGTGTCATTTTGTTGTAGACATAATTGGACCCCCTCTCCCTTTGCAAAGCTAGAGAGCAATAGGTAGACGCAAAATCTTGTTTGTCCCACTTTGTTTGGCTCAAATATCATCTCATAATCATAATCATAATTAGTAACAACACAACCCACGAATGAACTTGTCCCGCTTGTTATGTATCATCAAATTGAAATATTTTGTTGGGGTCACGTTGCTATTTCAACTTTATATTGTTCCCATAATATACATATACATTTAATAATTCTAGGTCTTTTCATCATAATACATAGGTCCTTTTTCTTTTCTTTTGTTTTTTATCTGTATGTTTCTTTTACTCACCTTCCTTTTTCTTTCACATTATAAAAGATTAAAAAGAGATGGATACGGTTTTAGATTTTTGTGAATGAAATAGGAACATGATAAAGACTAATGACAATGAGTGAGACTCTTTTTTATTAGAGGAATGAGTGAGACTTTGTTCAATATTAGACACAAAATTATACGAGTTTAATTAGTATGCTCTGCTAATGTATAATTATTTTACACATACGCATTTAATGATGTGTTACCACATCAATTAATGAATAATATAATAACTCATGTGTTTTTATGTTTATTTGTTAACGTAACAACATATCATTGGATGTATGTGTAAAATAATTTTACAAAAACAAAGTATATAATTAATTCAAATTATATAACGTATGTAGCTTACCGAATGATTGATAATATACATTTGTATTCTTATTGAGAAAAAAATATTTGTTATTATACCAGAAGAAAAAAATGTGTTGATTCAGATATGTTCATGGATAGTGATTCACTACATTTTTTTAATTAGGGAGATGATTAGGCATTTTCGCAAAGGCACAAGACAAAGAAAAGGATACAAGATGAGTCTTAGCAATACATTTTCTTTAACATATATTTTTCTATTAGTTGAAATTTAAATGAATTTCATAAAATTAAACAGTCTCCACATAAATTTAATTGGATCTAAATGAATTTTAATTAATAAAAAAAAGTGTGTTAGATAGTGTATTTTTTTTTAGCTCTTAGAGAGTGTGTTTTTGTTATAATTAATAGAATTCAAAAGAAAAGTGAAGACAAACCTTCATGACATAGAAAAGAGAGGGTTAAATAATTTGTCAAAACTCAAAATAAGTGATCTAGGTAATCAACTCACACATATTAAAACTACATAATTAAATTCAAGTGGTTAATAAGTTTTATCAAATAATAAATTATTAAGGAGAAACTGCGTTCGATTTGTGGATGGAGCAATTATTTGTCAAATTTTACTTATCAATATCTCTTTCACATGAGGACGGATGGTTAATAAAAAATAAATCATACAAATTAAGGAAAATGTATAAATAAAAAAGAGAGAAAAATATTGTTACTGAAGTAATATTATCACCCTAGGTGTATTCACCTCCATCGTAAATGTAAAAGAAATAAAATTTGAATTAAAAGTGACATAATTAGTATTACTCCCTCTAAAATGAAAAATAAACAAAAATGGTATGGGAAAAGGTGATGTATGTAGAATAAATTTTTGACCACGTACACAGCCACGAATCCAATGTGGGGGCAAAGGGGTCAACTGACCCTACTTGCCTCCACTTGCTTGTTGTATTTTTAACCTAAAATTTGATATTTATGCGGTTTGATTCCACTTATATAATATTATTGTTTTTACATAGTTTATTCATAACACTATAAAAAATTACAAAACTAAGAAGGATCTTAATGAGTGTTCTACGAGCACTAGATAAGAAATTAAAAGAACTAAATTTTTTATAAAAAATTGTTGTAATTATTATATCAACAAAAATAACGCTTATTGTTAAGAAATTTTTTTCTTTTATGAAATCTTTAACCAATTCTCTTAGAGCATATCGTTAGCAAGACCATAAAATTACAATTATATCCTAAATTATTTTTATATTTGTTGAAAAAGACTATGTGATTGACGTTGGTTGTTGAAAAAATAATTAATTAGGGTTATATTTTATATAATCTGTTAGAAATGAAAAAATATCATAAGAAAATCAACATTTTAGAGCAATTATAAACATAACCTATATAATTTTTGCATGCTTACACATTTATATAGTTTTATATAAATTTTATGATATAACTTTGACCCTACTTGTTAAAATTTCTGGATCCGTCACTGCACGTACATTGATTTTTTAAGTGCCACTTTTGCTTATATTTCCTTCTAGAATTAAAGGATAAATGCTTGTTGTTTTGGAAACAAATCTAACAAAGGTAGACAAATACATCTCAACCGTCAATTCTAGTTCCATAGCTTGCATGTTTTCCTCCCCATATCTAAATTTATTTTGATACATTTTTAAAGAACAATTCTGGCATTTCTTATGGGGGTTAGGACCCTAGAGCACCTTTACTACAATTTTTGGTATAAAAATCACATAAATGCATAATACATGTCACATATTTTATTTTAATGCATATGTTACTTATACAAATAGCATGGTATCAACTTCATGCTTCTCACTTCTTATAAAAAAAAAACTTCATACTTCTCACATTTGTCAACAAAAAAAACTTGATAAAACTTCATACTTCTCACAGATAACTCATTATAATTTTTTTCAAGCTTTATCTCTTTAATATGGAAAAGACAATATGTATGTAGGGTTGTCATAAAATTCTTTGGAAACCAATTATGATTAGTCAAGCTATTGATACTTTTCCATCTTTAGGATTTTATAGATCTACAAAAATTATTGATACTTTTCACTTGCTTAAAATAGGCATGCCATTCACATGCGTCTGTCTTTACAGAAGCCTAATGCAATTTACATCTTTTCATTTAAATTTTTGCACTCTTTAGGTTGAGGAACTCTAGCCATACATATTCTAACACACATTTTTCAACACACTCTCTTTGATTGGTTAGAATTCACATGGGACCCACCAAATCATGTGGGTCCCATATAATTTTGGTGGATCCTATGTGAATTCTAACCAATCAAAGAGAGTGTGTTGAAAAATGTGTGTTATAGTGTGTGTCGTTAGCATTTCTCCTTTAGGTTTATGCAATTTAGTTTTTCAAAATCGTTTACATTTCTACACTTCTATTTTCATCGCAATTTTCATTTCTACATTTCTTAATGATGTCTTTACACTTCCCCTAAAAATATGATGTCTTTATAGTTCAAACTTTACTATTAAAATATGCCACATTAATTTATGGGAGGCCTAATCAGATTAGTTAAGTTCACCAAACAGACAAAAAGGAAAGAAAAAAGGTTGTCACGGGATGATTATGTTAAAATCAACAAGAAAACAAAATCATTAGTACAATCCATCTTGCTAGGCTTGAGTACAGCTGATACAATCATTAGTACACGGGATGATTATGTTAAAATCATATATCACAATTAATAGTAATTTAGCTAGGCTTGAGTACAATGATACATGCATATCTTTTAGTTCTTTTTGTGATTCACTGTCCTAATGAAATTTCAGTCACCTACGGATTATTAATATACAGCTGCATAGTGCATAAATAAACCCTGCATTATTATTGTTGAACTACCATAATACCAAGTTTCAGTATTACCATATATAAATTTTATTGTCACTCTCATAAGTACAGCTCAAATGATAAAAGACTGCATGGACATTTGATATGTTAAAACTCGAGTTCCAATCCATAATTTTCTAGTATTTTTATGCACTTATTTTGTGAGTTCCACCGCTAAGATCATTGAAATTTGAAACCAAAAACAAAATCTTGTCAAATAGCATCCTTTACTCAATATCAAGATAACTTTCTTTGTCATCGTATCAATTGATCTGCGGTAGACCTCAATTGACGATGGAACGTTATCTCTAGCGATTTGGTAAGACTACCTCAGAGCACACAAACACTCAAGTCGATGAAAATCAATCAGTGATTGAAAAGAGTGACAAGTAAGAATGCAACATTTTTTTAAGATAATTTATAAGCGTAATCATGTTTGATTTTATTTTTACATGAACTCAACGTTTTGACTTAGACCTCGCTTGGATCACTTATCATCGATTGAGTCTCGGTCCAGTTCAAAACAAGAATATACTTGGGTCTACCTTTATGTATTAAACTAACCTCTCAAAAATACTTAGGAATAGTAGCTACTCCAAAATAATATACATTGTAATACATCAATGTCCAATGATAAGTGATCCATAGGCTCAAAACCCTTCATAATTAACAACGATTAACCTGATCCGCATGGCCTAAGAGACAAATATTTGAATACATAGTTTCAATTTATATTCTCATTAAATTAAAACAATAAAATGACCACAAGCATAGTTATCACAACATCTAGTATATTAAAATTGAAATGGACTTAGAACTGTATAAGGAATATTGAAAAGCATCTCAGTTTAAGTTCCCTTATCCAAAAAAATGGAATTTAATTAGCCATTTGTTCCTTACTCAATTGGATTTGAATTCATGTCAATGTCTATGTCTAGTGAAATTCATACCCTTCCCTTAAATAAAGGTTAAGGCTTTACTCAAGGCTAATTTTAAATTGATTTTTTTGGAAACAGTTGGTAAGTCTTTGTCAAATTTCAAAAGAAAAGAGCTAATTGTCTCTTAGATCATTATCATGGGCTCCATTTGTTCCTTCAACCGTCTTAATAACATGATCCAAATAGGAAAAACAAGTTGCTAGCACGGCACAAGCAAGGTCTAAATGTTTAATCATTGTTTGATTTCACTATTAATTCAAATTTTAAACATCATCAAGTGAACTAAGTTTAGACAACACTACTTATCATCAATAATATTTAATAATAACAAATGGTGATCAATGTCTCGCTTGATTCATTTTACTTATCCTGATAAGTAGAGCAGAATATGATTTTCATGATTAACAGTGAAGAAATAAGGTTGTTCTAGATTATATTATGTTTCTATAATACTTGAAGTATTAGTTCAGTGATAAGAGTTTAACCTTGCAACTCTACTCCTCTTTAGACGGGTTCGTTCCTTTGAATTTGGATGTCATGGAAAAATCATGAGAAAGGTGTCCAAATAAGGTTGTTCTAGATTATATTATGTTTTTATGATACTTGAGGTATTAGTTCTGTTATAAGAGTTTAACCTTGTAACTCTATTCCCCTTTAGACGGGTTCGTTCCTTTGAATTTGGATGTTATGGGAAAATCATGAGAAAGGTGCCCAAATAAGGTTGTTCTAGATTATATTATGTTTTTATGATACTTGAGATATTAATTAGTTCTATGAAAAGAGTTTAACCTTGCAACTCTACTCCCCTTTATACGATTTGTTCTTTTAAATTTGGATGTCATGGGAAAATCATGAGAAAGGTGCCCCAATAAAAGAATTTGACAAAGCCTCCAAAACTATTTAAATATCATCCTATTTGCATTTTTTGTTGAAAATATCGTTAATAGTTTGTTCAAAACTGAGGTTCTTTAAAATAGTATTTTCAATTGAAATCAAAGCGAGACTATTTTAATTTATCTTGTGTAATTCCATATTTCAAATAAAAAATTAATAATTTTGATTTAGATAAACTCTTTTCAGCAGATGCAACTATAATAAGAATAATTAGTATTATTCTATAATGGCGAAAAGACGGGCACTCACGTGCCTGTCTTTCCGCTTTTTTTATTTCGTTAATGTTTGAAAATTATAAACAGTGTTTTTTATGATATTTTGATTTTGATTAAAACTAAAGATATAAATGTTTTTGCTTTAAAATTATAACAAATCAAACTAACGATTATTTATTTCAATGACACCAACAATATAACAAAAAAAATATAATCTAAATTCTTATTTTTTTAATGACGTCAACAACAATCTTTATTATAGAAAAAGTTGTTGAAGGATATAATATTAATTGAGATAATGAAAAAGTAAGTATAGATATACTCATAAATTTGTTACACATTTTAAAGGATAAAAGGAAATAAATTGGACACATATATACTCTCATATTGTGTTTGTTATACTTTTATTTTAATATTTGAATTTACTTTTATCTATTTATTATATATTATGTTATTTGTATTGAAAGTTGAGTGTAATTTTGAAGAGAGAAAAAAACCAACCCAAAAGAGCCAAAACATATTTTTCTTTATATAGCTAGCATAGATGATAGACATGCATCAGAAAAACAAGTAAACATATTTAAAGAACTCAATTTCATATAATTTGCTTTTTGATTGAACCGTTAAAACTTCTCTAATGACTTTTAATTCTTTAAATAAAATTTCACCATCAAGGTCATGAGATAGAAAGATTTGAAACAAAATCTTAGAAGAAAAAAAATCACCTATTAGGGTAAAAATCATCTAATTTATGTGCCCAAATTTGACCCTCTGGCCAGTTGCTAAAGTTGTGGTTGTAATGAATTAGAATATAAATTTTGTACTTTTTTTTTTTTGACAAGAATATAAATTTTGTACTGTATATATTTTTTTAGTAAGTATTGTATATAATTTTAATTTAAATAACACAATTTTATTTTAATATTCATTTATAATATCTAAGCCAAAAATAATAATTACTTCTGTCCCTAAAAAGTGATGCCTGGGTGGTTGTTCGCTTCAACCTTGCTCAGTGCCACTACTACCGTTAGGGACGGTTGAGGAAAAACCACCCATAATTATCATCTCCCTATATGAAGAGTATTTGAGACATTAAGGGTATGTTTGGATTGAGGGTTTAGGAAGGAAAGAGATGGGATAACTCACTTTTATTTTTTTAATTACGAACAATGTAAAATGTTTTTTTTAAAATAAATTAAGTTTTTTGAAGTATTATATGATCATTTATCATTTTTGTTAATTTAATTTTCTAAAAATTATTTTTATAATATCCGTAATTTAAAAAAGAAAAGTAAACTCTATCCTCCCCTCCCCTCTTAAATCCTTCATCCAAACACACCTTAAGGGTTTGTTTGGTTCGAGAGTTTGGAAGGGGAGGGGAGGGGAGGGGAGATTTTTAATTTGAAGTGGTTGGTTCAATTTTTAGAAGGGGAGGGGAGCAAATCTTTTTAAAATTTGATTGCATTGCCATAATTATCCTTAAATTAATTTCAAATCTCAATATTAACTTGTTGTGGAAAATATAATAAGCAGCTTAGATGTGTGTTTGTCATTGGTTGGTCTCTGAAATTGTAAAATCAAGTAGTTTATTTTATTTAATTAAGTTTAAGGATAAAACAGTAAAATAATTTTAAAATCCGTCCCCGTCCCCCCCCCCCCGCGAACCAAACATGTTTTTAATTAAAATATCTCTCCTCCCCTCCGTTAAAATCTCTCCCCTTCCCTCCCCTCTTAATTCTCGAACCAAACGGACCCTAAGAGTATGGGTTGAGGAAGAACCACAAAAGTCATTGCTCATCTTTTGTTGTATGTTTCAGATTACTGTCGAAAGACCTTTCATCATGTATTCAAGTATTCCTAATATTTATAATCTCTATATATATATATATATATATATATATTGATAAATCAAATATATTGTAGATCGGTTTAAATTATGAAAACGTTTGATAGAGTTTAACTTATGACATGTAAAAAAAACTGTTTTTTTAGTGAGTATTTAAGACAGCTTATGAACACAACTTACAATTCATACCAAAACAAACCATCTCTTAATTATCAAAATAGTTTAAATATAAATGCTTATACGATAATTGTTTATTTAATAAGTGCTAACAAGCCCCAGGTAAGAAAGCGATCCATTCTAGTGATTAGTATGTGACAAGAACTACTTTAATGTTGTCATAATCTGTAGTTGAAAGGAACTTTTTTTTGTGGTTCTTGCCTTTTCTTCTCTCCATATTGTTCCTTGGAAGCTAGAAATAGATGGCTCAACTGCTGAAGTGTATTCTTCTCACCAAGAACATGCTTTTCGAGGTCTCTCATATTTTTAGAGAATAAAACCATGCTTTGCTAACAAATTAGTTTCTTTTAGTGTTTTTTCTTTATGAGTTTCAAGTGTGAGTGATCAAGTCTCATATCTCTTATCAACGTGGAAAATGTTTGATATATAAGATAAGTGACTTATATACTTAATGTTTTAAGGTTCTTGGTGGAGATGTGATGTCTCCTCCTTTGTCGTCCTAGAGCATTGGTCTGTAGTTGCTCATGAGTTCCTGCATACTCTCTTTTAAGTGGTATCAGGGTCCTCAGTCGGTTTGCTATAAAGGAGTCAGAATCGTGTGTTGGACCATGATATTGGAAGAAGAATTTGTTGGGTTTTAAGTGTGAGAAGTTAAGTATCACATCACATATAATCATATAAACAAGTAAAATGTTGGACGGAGATCTAGTCCATATAGCTAATATCTTAAGATTTTGAATGGAGATGTATCATCTTGCTCTTTTGTGGTTGTGAATCATCAACCTTTTATTGACTCTCGAACAAGGGTTATACATGGTGGAGTTTCACCTCAAAATATTTTAGGGCGGAATATTTGTGGAATTTTCATTTGAAATAATCTTTTTCTTGTGTTTTGTTTTATATCTTTCATTGTTATATCTTTTTCTCTCTATCTTATAATCTTGAATATTTGGGCGTGTTGCTTGGCTAGTGACGGTTGAAGTGCCAGCCTAATTTAGATTTTAATTATCATTGAATATTCAGCAATCCTTTTGATTTTTTTTAAAAGAAATAAGAAGTATTTTTTTGTCAAATAATTTAGTGATCAGATTCACACACTTTAAGAGTGAAAAAATGAGGAATCATGTATTCGACTTCCAATCATTACAAATAATGTTTTAGATAACTACGAATTGATCTAAACTTACGACCATTACAAATAATATTTTTGATAACTACAAACTGATCTAAACTTACGAGACAAAAGAAAAAATACTTTAATGACAATTCTAAAATATTGTAAATGGTATGCTAGTTAACCGCATATATAAATACTATTAAACAACAAAAATATTCTTCCGTGTTGGACTAGAAATACGATCAAGCTGCAGAAAGGGACTCATTACATAGAGTATATTAATGCATTATTAAAAATAATTAGTCGTTAAATACTAATAATGGGAGGTGTTCTTTCTAGTAGTGGTGAAAATTTAATCAGGATTTAAATAAAAGTTGATGTGACAATTTGTCATTTTAATATAAACATATATTAATGCTATTGTCAAGTTTTTGCTTATTTAATATTGATGTGTTTTAACTGTCCTTAATCAAACTTGATTTAAGCTAATTCTACTATGATCAACTTTTCAAACAAGCATCATTGTAGTCCTAATTCATAGAATACAAAAATGAGTAAATAAGACATGTTAATATATTTATTTTGTACAAAGGGAGAAAGAAAATCTCAAGGCAGACAGAACAAAACATGAGTATCTTTTTCTATGTCTTGCATAAAATTGAAGTTGTCATTGAAATATTCATTTGTTTCCTAATATGTGGGAACCTAATATTTAATGGATTTGGAATTTTTACCCAAGACAAGTTTCCAAAATGGGCCCATTCAATATCACAAACGTGCTGGATTTGATGAACTAGCCATATAGTTCTTATCGTCTCTCTACTAGTTAACAAAGTTGATGATAGTGTTGTCCCAATGTGTCGATTTGTTTAGTCTAAAAGGTTTCTTGTTATGGTTCAAAGGACTTTGAATTCCATTTCACATTCAAGAAGAAGAAATTTTGTTTATTTAGGTGACTTTTTCCTTAAAAATTATGATTGAGAGGTTTTGTTAGTGCGTTGGCATAGAATTTTAAGGTGAGGTATCTCATTTGGTGTACGGACGAACTAATCTCATAAATAATGATGATGAAGGCACCAACAATATCGAGGTACATGATAGTGTCTACTTTTAGGTTAAATTTAATTTATATAGATACTTCTTCGAGTTGTTTGCCAATAATCTAAGTTGTTGACGTTATTAGAAAGTCAGTGATTAACCATAGTATAAAGTTAATCGTTATATTTTAAGTATGTTAAACTTTGTACAATTGAGATTATAACGAAAAAATCTCACAATATCTAAAGGAGTTTACAATAAATGACATCTCTTATAAGTGATGTAACCTTTTATGTGAGCACATTTTTTCATTTTCAATATTTGATGTGAAATTCAAACTAGATTCAAATTTCATATTATTGTCGGAGGAATTTAGAAAATGAAGTTATTTACCCTAATTTTTTTCACAAACAGACAAAGAAAAAGTTAGAGAAATAGCGAAAAGTAATCGACAAGAATGAGATTATTGAAGACCATAGGTCAAAAAATCAAAATTGAATTGACTTCAATGCTTATTAGTTAGTTGACTATAGGTACACAAAATTGCTGCTAGTAATCATTTTTAGTCAGTTTTATCTCATATCATCATGATGGAAACCATTTTCATTGAAATGAGGCAAAACTCTTTTACATAAAATCAAAGTGAAATTGACCAAAACAGGAAAATAAGATTAATAAAAAGCATTGTAATAAATAAAACATTCCCTCATGTATATGCTAAATTGGAGTAAAGTTGTACCTCAACCCTATCAATTACAATATTAGACCGTCAACTTTACAACTTTACAATTAATCACTTCGTCTTATCTTAAGACTTGTGATTGGGGATTTGTGGACTGCCAACATGTAATTAAGGACATAATGCTCTCTGAAAGAGCCGGAACACGGGAAACCAAACCCAAAAAAAGCTATAAATAGTCTTCTTGAGAACATTCTCAAGGTATGACATAAACACTACTAAACCCTAGTTTTAGATATTGTACTCACGGAAAGTACAAATATATATATATATATATATTATTAGTACCGGTATTTGGACATGAAATTATAATACCGCATAAAATAGACTCAACTTTAATGTGTTTGGATTCTAAGGAAGAAAAAAAAATCATAAACGATATAAAATGTGTTGAAATATGATGTTCGATATCAACTTTTAAAGTTTAAAAAATATATTTCATATATTAAACATGAACAATTATTACTTAGTTACAACTTAAATCAAAAATATTTGAACACATAAATAAAAATATATATATTAAGTGCATCGCTTTTTTACTTTTACATGTAAATTTACTTTTATTTATGTGTGCGCGCTAAGTATTTTTTATTTGTGTTTTTTTTTTGGTAGTGATATTTGTGTTTATAAGTAAGTAAGACTTAGTAAATTAAACAAATTCATTTATGTGTGTGCCCTAATTAATTTTTATTTGTGTTTATGACAAGTAAGAGTTAGTAAATAAAAGAAATATATCAGTTATTGTGGTCCAATTTGTGACAGAGAAAGAGGTTGTGTTACAGAGCGTCAAAGGTGGAAAGAGGACAAGTAGAAAGGCAGTGGTGGTGCCCCCACCCACAGTAATGGAGATGTCGTTTGTGTGTAAGAGTCACAATTGCCAAGAAGCTAGAAAGCTGAAGAAACCATGTACTTTGTGTAAAGCTAGATCAGGCCAAGGTTTTTGTCTGTATGACTTAATAGTGCCAAATTGCCAATATCATTCAAAATATTGTTTAATTGACAACTCTTGCATGATTGATTTAACACTACCCAAGTTGCATACACTAGCACACATGATCAAGTACTTAATCTTCTGTTCATGACAAACACAAAGGACTTAATATTCTGTTCATCAAATATAATATTATTTATATATTACTAAAAGTAATCAAATTTTAGTTAATGTGTTTTTGGTTTGGCTTTTATTGTGATTTTGAAAAAGGTATATTATTAAATTTTGTTGAATTTTTGGGTCTAATTCATCCTTCTAAAACCGGCTCATGAAGTGGGGATTGTCTCTTGTCAAGAGTCTTGTATATCGGATATGCGACTTGGGTTTTTCCCATTACACCCCCCCTCACACCCAGCAATCTTTGGGCTTGGTGCGTGAATTAGTAGGTGGCACTTGAATTTAACAAACTCTGATACTATGTTGAAGTTTGGGACTTAACTCATCCTTGCAAAACCGACTTGTAAGGTAATGATTGTCTCCTCTTTATAAACTTTTGTCAAAAGTTTTGTCTATCTGATGTCGGACTTGAGTTTTTTCCAATAAAGTTTTTAATAGACGTGGAAAATTACTGCAGCTTAGTGGGTGTTTTGAACTGCGGTAGGGCTAAAATTCCTGTGTCCCAATGTATATTTGCCGTGAAAATATGAAAGCTTCAATTTGTAGCTTTACATTAGACGTATATTTGGGGCCATCTAAACGTAAAAGCAATGTGCTTAGACGAGTGCAAGTTTTGTTTGAAATAACTTTTGTTGAAACTTTATTTATCTTGAACCAAACTTCAAATTATCATTGAAAATGCAAATTCACTTATAATAGTTAAATGTTGTAAAGTTACGAGTACTATATAACTGATCATGTATAATTTGTAAAGCTAATATAAAATCATTTTATATATCATTTAATATGTCAACATAAAGGTTTATCCTAAAGATGAATGGAAGCAAAAAATGAAAGAAAAAAAAAAGTAACTTTTATTTGTCCTTTAGAGTAAAAATGAAGTTCATGAGTCGTTTTGTGTAGAATGACCTTTTGAAAGAACGAAAGGGGAGGTAGAAAATTAGTTATAAGGATTCCAATCATGGTAAGGGGCAAACATAAGAATGGTAGTTTCTATTTTAATTTTAATTTTTGTTCAAAAAGTCTAGCAGCGAAATTCATGCTAAAAAAGTAAGGAATTACATATTCTGTATCTTAACATATCAAATGTATTTTTAATTTTATCATTTGAATTTTTTGTATATTCATTTTTAAATTTCAAACAACGTAAGGAACGATAAACAAAAAAATTAGGGTGTCATGCCTCCTCCTTCCGCCTCGGGTAGAGAATCAAAACCGACAACATGTAAGCAAGATGGTAAACATATACATTCACACACTTAAATGATTATGTTATTTGATAGTTGAACGTCGAAGAGAGTTTGAAATTTTATACAAAAAAAAAGTGTAGACTTTTTATATGATGCTCAATTTATGCGATCAAATCTTAATTGTTGAATATGGATTGCATCCGATTTCAACAACTAAGATTTGGTTAAATTGACTGAATGACTACAAATAAAGTGAGTTTCTTTTATCGGTACTTTGAGTAAGTTACTAGTGATTTGTAACTTCATATTTCTCTATATTTATTTGCTTGTGAACTTGCTTAGGACAAAGTATGAACTAGTTTGTGGTCAAGTATCTAGTACATATAATTTGCTTGTGAGCTTGCTTAGGACAAGGTATGAACTAGTTTGAAGTCAATTGTCTAGTACATAAAAATTGTTTGAGAGCTTGCTTTGGACAAAGTATGAACTAGTTTGTAGTCAACTAAGTGGTACTAGTACCTTGATATTTATAGTGAAATGTTAATCAATGTTTCTATGGTATACCATTCAGTTACTATTATAACCAAAAGTCTACATTTTAGGTTTATTTATTAAATGATGTAACCGGTCTATTATAAAGACCATATACATTATTAATTGAATGAATCTAAAATATGGATATTTGTTTATAATAGTGATTGGATGGTGTATTGGTTAAGAAATCAAATACTTCTTCTAATCACATTTATAAAATAAAAAAAACAATTTTTTAAATACATTGAAGAATTAATGCATTTAACTTTTAAATGTGACCGAATACATTAACTATTCAATGTAATTAAAAAAATATTAATGTGATCGAAAGGAATATATCAGTATTGTATTAAAAGTTATGTAATCAATTCTTTAAAAATTTAAAAAGTAACATTTTAAACTTAAAACTTTAATTTTTAGTTTTCTTAATTAATGTCTCGGATGCATAAAGTATGAACTTTAATTTTGAACTTAGAACTTTTATTTCTTTTGTGAGGTTAGGATAAAGTATGAAGGAATCAAGTTGTAGTTATTGGATCTATTAAGACTTTAAGTCGGTACAGAATAATCAATAATCAATAGTACCCTATATTTGGTGTCTTCCTTGGAAGGATAGTTGTAGCAAGTCCTACATCCGACAATGAAACTCATTGAATTGTGCATGTACAGTAGTTAGACACAATAAATATTTTAGTTGGTCTGAAACTTCAAAGATTTACTAGTATTCAAACAAACAAAATAAATTCTGAGAGCAAAGCAATTAAACATGTCTCAGATAGCAATTCGTCACTCTGACATTAGTGTGTGAAAATCACGTGTGCTAACTTATGAATGGCTAAACACGTCATTGGCAAATGGTATGTACTATACTCCATCAAGTACAGTAGTGTATTAAATAACGTGCCAGATATTAAATTATTATTAAAATATTAAATCTACTATTCATGAAAGAGAATTATATTCTTGTCAAACAAAAATAAGAGAGAATTTATATAAAAGTTATTTCAACCATCATTTTAATGACAACTTATGAAGCAATCATGATTTATAAAGAAACTAAGGTATTGATACAAAAACTAAAATAATAGATAGAGAGAGTAAAAAAGATAATATAAGTATGAGAGAAAGTTATCACAAAAGTTGTTAGAAAATGGTTGTACAAATATCATTTTTCATTATACAATACGGTGATTCATTCGATCTTTAAATATAATCAAAAGTTAAATCAACAAAAATAGATGTTTTGTTAAAAAACATGTACATTAATTTTGAAACAAATACATCAATTGTTAAAAATAGATGTATAGCTAAAGAGTATAATAAATACAATTAATTTCTTTTGAAAGAATCGTATAAAATGAACAAAGAATATTCTTTTTAGTGTCTTATCCAAGAAGGGAGGGGATCCTAACTTCTCAAATAATGAGCAGAGATATAAATGAACATCATAATTAATTTTTGTATAAATATTTAATTAATGTCACAAATTCCACAAAAACATGCATTTATGTCGGTTAATTTATTTTAAAATTATAAAATTTCTTTCTAAAAAAATATGCATTTATGTCGGTTAATAGCAAGGAGATGCGACCTTGTTATTGTTGATATATATTCTATATTTGCCTGTAAAAAAAATATGTATTAGAAATTGTGTTAATGTATTGTTTAAAATGTTTGATATTAATTTTTTTTCAATAAATTATTACTATTAATGAAATGTTTAACATGTGCCGTAAGAGCATAAGTTAGCATAACACTCTTTCTTTTGATCGGGTCTATAGTGTCGTTCTATTAAACCGAAGTAAACATAAGTGATTTTTAAACCAAGTTAAATTTAACTGAAATTATTAAATTTCAAATAAGATAAGATTCTAATTTTTCTGAAAAATATTTATATTTAATGTCTTACACTCTCTAATAGAATTAATCAATGTAGTAAAAATCGGACCGGACCTATGTCTGGTCTGATTGACGATAAAAACCGTTCTACAACAAAACCAGGGAGTGAACCGGAAAACCGGTGAAAACCGATGGTTTGGCTGGTTTCACACGTTGAACCGTATCTCTTTTTCTTTTCCTATAATAAAGCCGGTTTCACATGTTTTTGCTTCTTATTAATCTGTGTTTTCTTTGAGAGGGGTGGGAGAAGAGTTGGTTTGCATAGGTTCAAATGAAAAAGGAGACTTATGCAAACGCATTTCGGTTTTGTTAATTGAGGAGACGAATTAAAGAGCATTGATTACTGATTTGAATTGATAAAAGGAATATGACAGGATTTAGGTAACTGCATAAGGAATATTAAGTTGGAAATATAAAGTAGTAGTTGCTACTATCGATTACTCTCTCCGTCTCACAATAATTGTCTCTTTATCCTTTTTTTTTTTTCTCAAAATAATTGTCATTTTAGATTACCAATACAGCATTTATTTATTTATTTTCCATTATTATACCTTTATTTATTGAATTTCATCCAACTTAACTACTCCACTAACTACAATAAGGGTGTTTTAATAAGTGATACTAATTTTACCATTAAAATCAACTCAATTAATCATTTCCTTAATAATCGTCCATAAACCTTAAATGACTATTATTTAGAAACGGATAAGGTATTTAGTTACCAGGAAGTTGGTCTACTATGTATTTGGAAATAAACCGTATCTTTCTCATTAGATAAGAATAATTATGTAAAATTGTGTCAAATTTATACAACTTTAATTTTAAATATCAAAGTAAAAAAATAAATAAATATAACAAAAACGGTTGAACCCCATTCTAACACCTGTTTATTGTCAGGTCCAATTCTACTAGACTTTGATACCGTGAAGAAAATCTATGAAAAACTAAACTACGATTTTAATTTTAATTTTTAACATCAATTATTTAACTTAAATTCCTTAAAATAAAAAAGTTTGCTTTAAGTAATAAGATGAGAATCACAGAAAATGACTATAGTAGTAAACATAAAAGTTGTATTAATATCAGCAATATTTACATGGGCAACAGATTTTTCTTTGAATCATCGATGATAATAATAACAATAATAATAAGACAACTTAGACTTAAAAACTTGACTGTCAAATGAAAAAACTAAAAAACAAAAAAGAAGAAAACCTGATGACCCATTATAATTAAAGAGACAGGGCAAATCCAATCTCTATTCTAGCTTGACTTGTTTCTTTCATTCATTCATTCACTTAATATTTAGTGGCTCCAATTCATTCGTATATCTGCCACCAAGCCCCCTCCACATGCTAAAGCTTCTCATTTTTCACCTCTCTTTTTCATTTCTTTTTTTGGTTTTTACATTTTTCCCCCTTAAAACAAGAAACAAAAGAAACGGTTTTTTTAAAAATTAACTAACTAAATAACTAACGCCTCGGGCGCACTTGAACGGTAAGAGGGTTAGCCATTTCACACGAAAGCCTTAGCACCTCCGTTAAATCAACTCCATTCACTTCATCCAACGGTAACCATTCAAACTCGTGCAAGAGTTTAGCCACCCAAAAAGTCACAGTGGCTAAACCTAAATTCTTCCCGGGGCAACTTCTCCTACCCGATCCAAACGGAGCCAACCTAAGATCCGATCCAAGTACTGAAAACTCATTCCCTTCGTTCATAAACCTCTCCGGATTAAATTCAAGTGGGTTCCTCCAAACATCACGGTCCCTAGATATGGCCCACATATTAACCATAGCAGTAGTCCCCGCTGGCACATGATACCCATCAATTGTCGTATCAGTGATGGCTAATCGGGCCCACGAAAGAAGTGGGCCCGGTGGATGCAACCTTAAAACCTCCTTAATTACCGCAGGCAAATAAACCATTGCGGCCACATCCTCCTCCGTTATAGCACGTGATTCACCACTTGCCACCTCATCAAGCTCCGTTTGTACCTTCTTTTGCACGTCAGGGTGAATCACCAACCTTGCAAGTATCCACTCTATCAAAACCGCCACCGTGTCGGTCCCTCTAAATATCATTTCCTGCCAAAAAAAAAATTATTTTTTATTATATTTTTGTCACATAAGAACCAATGAATATATATACTTATAATAAAAGTGTAACATTTTTTTATGTAACAGAATAATAATTTAATTGAAATTGAAAAATTGTGTACTATATTTTTTTAATAAACTTACCCAGAGGACAGCAATCATGTCGGAGTCAGACAATTTATCTGGTTCTTGAAGAGAGAGCAAAACATGAACAAAATCCTTGTTGGTTTGGTTTTTGTCGGCTCGGTGGTCGGAAATAATTGAACCAACGAACCGGTTCACTTTAGGAACTAATTCAGAACAACTGAACCGGATTTTCTGAACATCAAAATCTTTCAAAAATGGAAGATGATCACCCCAATTAAGACTACCCAACAAATCATAACCTTGTTCAACCAACCCACTAAGTTCCATCATTCTCTCATTAACTTCATCAATCTTAAACCTCTGTCCAAAAACAGAGCACATCATGTTATTAAGCGATGCTTTTTTCAAAACATCGCGAACACAAAAACCGTCATGCAGATGACAGTTTCTGAACAAGTCAATCATCTGGGTCGCAATTTCACTCCTCTGCGGCCCAGATGATTTGATTTGCATGGGTGAGAAAAGATGATTGGTTGAGATTTTCCTAAGGGTTCGCCAATAAACACCGTAAGGTGCGAATCCTATGGCACGGTTGAACATAAGAGAATAAGCTGATTCTTTGATAGGACGATCAGCAAAGACAGAGCTATGGAGAATCTCTTTAGCAACATCTGGATTGCAAGTAACTATGGCTCTTGTGTCACCAAGACTAAAAGCCATGAGTCTTGTGGCTTTGCATGTTTTTGCTGTGGAAGCTATACGGTGGTGTGCTAGTGATGAAGACATAAGGTTCATGCTTCCAAATAGAGGGTACCCTTTTGGACCAGGAATGAATACTGAAGAGGAAGTTGTTGTACTAGGTTGTGTAGAAGAATTAAGGTTGTTGTTGGTTTTTGTGGTGGAATAGTTAGAGGAATAATAGTACTTGCCCCAAGCAGGACCACCAGGGTGAGACCAATAAAAGAAAGTCATGGTTATCCAAAGTAAAGCCATGATCAAAAGAGTGTAAGCAATGTTTTCTTGTGTGCATTTGGAAGCAAGAGCAAAAATCCAGAGGTTATCAATGTTGGTTGACATGTTTGAGAAGCTAGAGAGAGAAAGGGATAGAGAGAGATAGTTTGGTTATTGAAGGAAGGGAAGAAGAAGTGTGGTGTGGTGTGGTGTGGTGTGGTGAGTAAGAGGTTGGTTGAGGGGAATATATATAGGGAGAAAAAGAAGTGAAGCGAAGTGAGAAGGTTGAAATGAAAATGAAATCATAACCGTTATGGTCATGTTATGTAAACATACATTACACATGAGATTAAAATACTACTTGGACCGTATGTAACGGATAAATAATAGGTATTATGGTTATTAATTGGTGGTAATGATTTTGTTTAGTGGGGGGAGATAAATAAATGGGTAAGTTTTAATTTTTGTTGTTTTTGGAGAAATCATTGGAGCTCCGCCGCCACGAATGCATGACGAAATCTTGGAAAAGTATATGCTCCTATAAAGTTTTTGTTGCACGCGCTATCA
>Ga0228711_1001543_pt1 | contig 34113 bp, 15 predicted proteins | sample MedpolnodulmetaG_2_FD_177996 | JGI IMG/M metagenome (GOLD analysis project Ga0228711, IMG submission 177996) | Root nodule microbial communities from Medicago polymorpha collected in Santa Monica, California, United States - brown nodules | ecosystem: Host-associated > Plants > Roots > Nodule... | reverse complement strand
ATTTAAAAATTATTAGTATTTTTGGCTTCTATTTTCTTTAATTTTCTTGGTTTTCTGATCTAAATTCTTTATTTTGATTTGCAGATCCAAAAGCTCTTAATATGTTTGATGGAGATGGAGTTGGTGAAGTTGTAGAAGGAGTTCGCAATCTTGTGTTAGGGGTAGTAGAGGGGGACCTCAATAATGGAGGTGGGCATGAAGTTGGTGATCCTGTGAGTGGGGATGAAGTCGAGGCAGCCAATGTTCCCTTTGTAATCACACCAAAAATGAGGGAAAGGTTAACTCCTCCCCTTGTATTCTCACCAGAATTGAGGAAGACGTTTATTCGTCATTGGTTCGAGAAGGGAATGGAAGGTGATAGTCCACCTTCAGACTCTCGCTTTCTACGATATGGACTTGGTTGGATTTTCAGCATAGCTCTAGACTGTTTTAACCGAGGTTCTGCTTTCCAAGCCTCCATTTATGCATCCGGTCATGTTGGTGCTTCTACTCGTTCCACTACTGATTGAATAATGGACTATTGATTATGTTTCATGCTATTTTATGTTCATTGTATGATATTCATGTGTTTGGACGTGAATCCTCGTATAATAATAATAATAAAAGGCTTAAATGCACTTTTGACTACAAGATAACTTTGTGTCTACCATCAGACCACAACAAGGGACCAAACACATAACCTGATGATGTTGGTTTTGTTACCTTAAAAATAACCTTGAATGTTTTCTTTTCACCAACTTCATCAAATGTTAAGGATCTTGGCTTAACCAAAACAGAAATCCCATGTGGTTCCTTGACTTGCACACGATATGTACCTGGTGAGCCAACATTTGTAACTGTACGAGTAACTTCTTGTACGAAGTGTTTCCCTAGATTTGGCACTGTGATTGAAGGATAGTTGAAATCTAACATGTTGTAAGACTTTGGACAAGTGTAGGGCTTCCTAGAAAACATTTTCATTTGTGTTTGGTTGTAACCATGTGCGCAAAGGAAGTTCAAGTAATCAACAATGTTTAGATCATAGACAAGTCCAGGGTCCATAGCAAGTTCTGGTTGTATGTGTCCTGCTCCATAACCAAATGGAGTTGCATCTTCCTTAGATTGATCTTTGATTGGTCTGTGATTGTTGTCTTGCATTGTTGCTGTAAGTGAATAAATAAATATTCGCAAGTTAGGAAAGGCAAATTGATAAAGGCTCTTTAGCAACTCAGATTCCATGTCTCTCATGCACTTATCACGTGTTACTGATGAGTAAATTATTTTGTGGTATGTTCAGAAAGCTTATGTAATGCATCTTAATGTACCTGTAGTCATGATTGCAGATTTAAAGGCAGCAGGACTCCAATTAGGATAAATTGTTTTGAGAAGAGCAACAATGGCAGAAACATGAGGGCATGATATAGAAGTTCCTGACCCTATATTATATGGAATCCGACGATTATCTGATGCTAGACCAGTTGGACTTAAGGCTCCTATGTAAGCATAAAGAATGTCCACACCTGGTGCAGTAATATCAGGCTGAAAATCGAAACAAAAATGATCTTTAGTATGATAATGACACATTAAGGAGTAATTGAATGTACTAATGACATAGTGAAACAAACAGTAGACCTTAAGGATTATTGGCTGGATGAGATTAGGACCCCTTGATGAGAGTGATGCTATTACTGGAGCTAGTTTTACTCCTACTTCAGTTGTTGCCTTAGTCATGTATGCCATGGGGTTCCTGTTCGGACTAACAGCTTAATTAAGCACATACATCATAGGTGATTATCATATAAGTGCTTATGTATAAACTATTTCTATAGCAAAAGTTAAAATCAAGTCAAACTTTTTTCATATATGCAATAAGTTGAATGTTTATGGAGTATGGACATGTCATAAGCTCAAATAAGCCAATCCAAACAGGCCGAATCTAAGTGTCAGAGAAAGTTAAATTACTTGGTGGCTTTGATGTAGGAATGAACATATTCACCATCTGTGTAATTGATATGTGAAGTTGGCAACAAATGAGCATATGCCATGACGTCGTTACCACGTTGCTTATCATTTCCCAAAACAAGTCCTATTGCTCCACCAGAAATAGCTTCCTCCTCCGCATAAACTAATCCATCTAGCCCCCTTAGGAGGCAGAACAAGATTTTTCCCTTGACCTTGTTAGGATCAAGACTTCCAACCTTGCAGATTTTACTGCCATAGATCATAGACCATGGAAAAAGTGTCTTATATATCAAGAAATAATAAATACAAACTAGACAATACAAAAATAACTATGTTATTATATATAGACAAAATTTGAAGTGTTATAGACATTGTTTATACTATCACAAAAAATAACCACTTTAAAGAAATTCTTTTTTGAAGAAATATTACGAAAAGTACTTGTAATATTGCATCTAAGCTTTGTCCATATGTTAAATATTTGAACTTACGCATCTTCAATTGTTGCATTACCAACTTTAGCATCTACAGAACTGATCAAAGAGTAGAACTTCTCATATGGTAAACCTGTAGAAAGACTAGTTCCCTGCAAAAAACAATGACATTTATGTACAAAATTAAATGCAACTTGAAGCGATTGTTTCAAAAAATGGATAGGAGATCGAATCAGATACCTCTTAATTATGGTCCAATCAGTTTAAGCATAGTTGAGATAGATGACAAATAAAAAAGTAAAATAAAAAACCTAAAAAGAACAAAAACCAGTTGAACCAGCTGCTGTTTGACCTGATTCATTAAGACTATACTACAACTGGCGAACCAGTCGATTTCAGTTCAACCGGTTCAGTCCAGTTTTTAAAACATTGTTTGCATTACACTCTAACTTATTACACATAAACAATAGGCCTAAACTGAAAAGTAGGGGGAAGAAAAAGCGAAAAATAATACCATTAGTATGCGCTTGTCACCAAGTTGAAGATAACTAACAAAAGTTTCTATCAATTGTGCTAGCAGCAACACTGAACAACCAAGGTGCCACATTAGTAATAGTTCCAAATTTTGGTCCTGAATTACCTCCACCAGCAACCACTATTACACCATTTTCAATTGCATGAAAAGCCCCTATAGAAATTCCATCTTCAAAAAATTCTTTAGGACTAGTTTGTCCTAAAGAACATGAAATTATATCTACACCATCACTTATAGCATCCTCAAAAGCTTGCATGATATCTGCATCAGTGCATTCAATCTGAATTGTTCCAAGCCAACACACCTTGTAGGCTGCAACATGTGATCTTGGTGATCCACCTTTAGCAGTACCATTGGCAAAGCCGAAAACATTTACTCCTGTAACAAAGTTGCCTCCGGCGATTGATAAAGTTGGTGTACCATGAGCTAATACGTCTCGCGCGTTGTAAAGGGATTGGTTCAGTCTGCCAAATTTTGATTCATAACCTTGGCTGTAGAATCTTGCTCCTATCAATTTCCTGTGTAATTTTGTTGAACATTATTTTAGGTGACAGATTTTGTTGAATTAAATAGGTGCAATTTACTTGCACATAATATAAGACAAGTGTAGTTTTAGTTGTAAGAGTGCAGTCTTGTCGTTTCAAGTTACAAAGTTTAAATTCTATTTAGAGACTTGTAAAAACAATATCTGTGCCACTTTAACTAATGATTTTTCCCCTTAAAAAGACAAAATTCACATGTACATAGCCTTTTCACTTATTTTCAAGGAAATCAGATACTCCATAGTCCCCAAAATCCACATTAATCACGTTGTTGACCATTAGATTAAGTTAAAACTCCAACCATTAAATATGTATGGTCCGATGTTGATTCAATGGCCATCAACATAGTGACTGCGTGTGTATGGGATTTTGGCAACCGCAAGGAATCCCAATTCAAGATATGAGAATCAAAGGACAAACCTATTGCACTGAAAATTGTCAAGTTGGCAGATCCCACGCCACCTTGATGGGACAGGACCCATTCCATCATCACTAAAACTTTTAGATTCAGGCCAAACACCTATTCAAGAACAAAACTAACAATTTCCAATTTAGACTATCATAATTAACCAATAACTTACAATAAACAAAGCAAAGGTGAATATAAAAAGAGTGTATACTGAATTTGAACTAGAAGTTATTTTTTTTTTATCTTATTTTATTATTATTTAAAAACAGTGGTGTAAAAGTAATTTAAGAGTCCCTAAAAAAAAAAGTAATTTAAGAAAAATGGTGTATAAATATCATTAAAACACTAAAATAAAATATTATTGTTAGGAAAAAGACAAGAAGCAGCCTCCACTTTTGAAAATATTGATATAGAAAATTGATTTTTGAGTGTGATGGGCACATATAACAAACTGACCTGAATCAATGTTAGCAATGATTGTACCCTCACCATATCTTGCCTTCTCCCATATGGAGTCTTTAGGAACCACTCCATAATTGTTTTCAAGCCCAAGAAATTCCCATGATCTTGTGGTTTGCAATTCATGCCCTTTGTTCTCAAACATAGACACTACATTTGGATGTTCTGCACCTATAAAAAATAATTAACATCATATGCATAAGAATATTAGCAATACTTAATTTTTTTTTATGAAATTTGACCTTTTTTGCAAATATTATTATATAAAAAGCACAATATATTTTTTTATTCAATTTGACTTTTTTTTTGTTTGGACTTAATTTATATATATTGTCGGTATAAAGCCATTTGGATGTTCTGCACCCATAAAAAATAATTAACATCATATCTTATGCATAACAATATTAGCAATACTTAATTATTATTTTTTTATGAAATTTGACCTTTTTTGCAAATACTATTATATAAAAAGAACAATATAACTTTTTTTATTCAATTTCATTTTTGTTTGTTTGTTTGGATTTAATTTATATATACTATCGGTATAAAACCATTTTACACATAAATCAAATTAAATCAAATCACGCATGATGCCATTTTGCTACATTAGTTCCTAAAATAATTTTACAAATATCTACATAGTGAAAGATTGAGCAAAAGAAATTCAAAAATCTACATATATTTGGGAGATTATTCACTTACTTGCAATTTTTGCCGCTTCTTCTACTTCAAGTACAGCAGCAAAACCATTGATGTGTTTATTGTACGAGTAAAATATTGCTTCCTTAGCCTTCTCATGGCTTTGAAGGTGATAATAATATATAGGGAAAGAGAGTTAATTTAATATCTCTTATAATAAAATTTAATAAAAGTTTATTTTAATATTCTATAGAATATAAATATACCTTCCCAAGTGTGAGTCTAGTAAATTGTAATGGGAATTTGTAGCAGATTGGAGATCACTTGCTGAAGGGTTTGGCCCATGAGAATGTGTTCCTAAGTACACAATATAAGACTGCAACAAATTATTTTATTTTACAAACCATATAATCTTGAAATACAAAAGAAAAGTATGACAAGATTAGCTACAAATTGTCTAGGGGAATAGTTCCGAGAACTCGAGTTAGAATTTTGGCTGGAACAATCATCGACCGGACTTTGTTTACCTCACGACCGAAACTAAATGGAAAAATCGAGCGTACCTTTTTGATGGCATGGGAAGATTGTTGCAAGAAAGACAAAAGAAGAAAGAATGAGATAAGGTGGAAAATAGAGAAACTCATTAATGGTATACAAAGTGATGTGTGGACACTAAACTCATAATATTGTTCACTTTCTCTTAATTGAAGTAATAAGTGAAGTCATCAATGAAGCTTAATTTCCATAGCTTCGTTTTCAGTCTGAAAGCAACCTTGATATGACATAATCAATCAAACCTACGTAGAGACAACATTTACTTTACCAAGCTTTGTTATTTCATCTGCTATGAACCCTCTTTTGTCACAATCTACAGTATAAAATTTATACAAGTTTTCAGCATAAGTACTTATCTTTGAGAAAATAATAATTAATAAGCACTTTAGAAGGTTATCTAAACTCTTTATGTTTGACAAAGGGAATATCTATTGAAGTGGATTAAAGGTATCAACTTGAGCATTTTGCATTTTTTTCTTCTTCATTATAGTTGTTATTAGGTTTTATGAAGTTTATAAAACCTATGAACCATATAAACAAACCAAGAGTAAATCATACCTTTTGTAATTGTGTTAACATTGCAAATATATCCATTTGAGACAAAATTGGTTCTGCAACGGTGTTTGTAATAGATCTGAGAAAATGGACAATTCTAAAAGACTTGAGATTTTTGACAAATAGTCTCATAACTCATTCCCATGAATGAACTACCCATTTTCTCAAACCTATTGCAAACTCAAGAACCTACTGCACATTGCTCTCAAGCCCAAATCAGGAAGTCATTTATATCCTGGGATTGATTGGAGCCGGTACTGGTTGAGGGCAGGCGCTGCCACATGGCTGGAAATGGTTGGCTTCAATGGTGTCACACGGATTGTAATTTCTATGGATGGATGAGATTGTTCCACCCATTTTTGTTGTATGTGATAGGATGGTGGGATTCTATAAATTGTGAGCTAAGCATCTCCACATGTGCTGCACGAGGAATACTTCAAAGTGTAACAGGTCGGTTTAATTCGGTTTTTGTGAGAAAGTTAAACCGAATCAATAAAAATTAATTGATTTGATTTGGTTCGGTTTCTACAATATTTTCTCATGAAATCTGAATCAAATCAATGTCGATATTTTAAAAAAACTTAAGAAACTTATGTTACGTACCAAATCTAAAAAATACTAAAAACGTTGAGCAATGACAAATCATGATTTGTGTTTGGTATGTAATTTGGAAGCTAAAACTGTGATGCACACGTTTAGGACTGTGAATGTGTTTTGAAGTTTTGGAGAGCTCGCAAGATCACTGATAATGATACATTTTTCTTCGGCACCAATGTAGGGGATTGTCTCAAGTTTAATTTAGACTAGCAATGCAGGTAGATACTGCTTTTGCTGTCATCTTGGATCACAACTGCTGGTCTAGAAATGAGCTTGTTATGTTAACTCAAGTTGGGTAATTAACACTGTTAACCTTTCCATTGGTGACCTGAAACTGTTTCAGCCCACAGAAAATAGTAGCATTTCAAAGAGAAATAGAACAAACATACAAAAGAGAAAGACTATGGTCGTTTACCGAATAAGAGTTAACTCACAATAACTTGGAATTAGAGATGATCAAAGTTGAACTGAATCACGAAGTGAACTTCAAGCAAGATACTATTCTAGGTGATTCAAATTCGCGAGTACCACTCAACTAAACAAAGAAGGCACCAAAGTTATTGCAGCAAAATTAAGATCGGTTAGTGATCAATAGACCGTTATAGGACACATGCTGTACCTTTAGAAGTAATCCTTTGATACCAACTATGTGAAATGAAAAGTATGTTCCCTAAATCATTGAGTAAAATACTCCTAATTCACAATGTAAGATACTATCATAGAAATACCAAATAAATAAGGCCTAGAGATTCATAGAATTAGAAGCCAACTCAGTCATTTTGTCTAACCAGCATCTATAATACCTACTTGCATATTCAGCCAAACAAACACAATAAATAATGAGAGTTTCCTTTTATATCAGAAATGAAAATTTACAAGAAAAGATCCAGTGTTCTAAATAGTTAACTTGATTTCTCTACTAATATCTGGGTAAAATGACCATTTGTGCAACATTTATTAATAATAATAATAATTTGACCTTTCCCATTTTAAAACATTAAAAAAAAAATTAAACTTTTTGTATAAGTTAAATTTAGTTGATTCTCAATTCTGAAGAAAATATGTGATTTAACATCTCTATAAACATCTGTGAGCTTATAAGAACTTTAATATAAGTGAAGAACCATAAACTTATTTTAATTGAGAATTTCTTATAAACTAGAAGAGACCAAGTAATAATAATTTAAAAAGTGTCACATATGACACATACCAAAAGCAAACAGAAGATCCTAGTAATATTCCATATTCTTGCCAGAGCATATCTCACATAAAGCATAATGCAATTGCTTGTTAACTTCACATGTTCCTTCTGTTTATTTCTCCTCCAAGTTCTAGCAAACTATTTCTCTTGAAGACATGGATGTATAACCCTCTCCAAGACTCTTTCTGTTAAAGGTGAATTGTTCATCAACTAACTTTTGTCTTGTTTTTGTTTTGTTTTAATGTCTCATGCTTGTTGATTTTGGTTTTGATACTATCCTTTAGTTACATGTTATGTGAGCAAAACTTTGTGGTCCACCTTTGAAGTTTTCATGTTAATTACAGGGTAAAAAATATACATTTAAATCAAAGTGGAGAGAGTATCTTTCTTCTGATCCATTATATGTGTTTAATTATGTGGGAGACAATGGAATAATTTTTCTTGCCTTTGATATCAAGAGATATTTGCTTTCTCCTTTATGTGTGATACTAATCTGATATATTAAGCAAAAGTCTTCTTCTCATCATTCCCTTCAATTCAATTTGTGCTTTTCCAATGATAAAATTGATAGAAAGTGATGATGATATAAATAATGAAATAATTGAAAATCTGAAATTACTAATTATTCAAGAGAGAGAATTCATTCCTTACCTACTGAGGTTGACTTCCAGGCTCCCACACCTAATCTTTTTTAATCCATCAATCTATGGTAAATGAAGGAGTATGATAAATTTATTTGATGATAAGAACCAAAAACTCTTGCTTTGACTAGTTTTCCTAGGTATGCCAATTCACCTTTCTAGTCCCTTTGCAATCTTAAACACAGTATACAGATCTGCTGCAGCAGAAAAAACACGTAAGTCACACGCATTAGTCGATCTCGACCATTGATTTGAGTTTGGTTCGCTTAATCATCTTCGTCAAAACCTTAGGCACACAAGTCTTAGCAGCATAGGGCTCCAAATTCTTTATAATAAACTTATAGGTTTCATAGTGATGTAACTTGGTAGACACGTTTCAAATTGCTTTTACATTGCTTTTGCATAATGTTACTTTAACATGATTAATCAGTAGAAATAATTGCTCAAAAAACAATATTGCAGAGATAGGATCTGAGATTATATCAGATTGTTCTAACTTCTAAATAAAGCACTGCTATGTACAAAACTACAAGGGTTCTTTTTCTATGTACAAAACCTATAATGTAAGATTCTCTTAACCAAAGAAATATAAAATATAACAATCAAGCATATACAAAATTCATAAATCACATGCATTCACAAATATATATTCTTGTTTTTGTTCAATTTATACATGTTTTTTTTGTTTGTAAACAATACTACCTTGTGGTTTATACTGAAAAGCATAACATGTATATGTACAAGGAAATCATATAAAAAAATACAATTCAGCAAAAGAATTAAGTTCATCCAAGCAAATCCTTTCACAACAAATTCAAATAATCTATTTCTTGTGCGTATTAAATAAGACCGAGCCTTCTTGTCCTTTGAAGTTGCAAGATCTTCAATATCCTTTCCAGGCACCAAGAACTTCCCCAAAGACTTCAGCGATGAGATCCCTGTCTGCGTTTTGGAGGAACAAATTGAAATCATCCCTAATTTCAAATATTTTACCAAATTTAACAAGATACTGGATACAATGCATCTTCAGTTTTGTCAACCGATATAGTGATGCATTTTGAAGCCTCTCAAGTACATTTTTCGTATCAATATCTTCTAGAAGACTCTCATGGATGGCCTCTCTCAAGTCAGATATGTCGTACTTGTCTGCTGCATGCAGAAGCGCTAGCCTATGTGTCAGAAATTCTTCATTTTTGATGATCCCGTAAAGATAATTGAGAAAAGCCTGACATACTTCAATCGACATGTCTGTGATGTTTATGGTCGACAACTCTTTCTCTTTAAGATCGTGTGAAAACATGCTTTGGAAGACAGGTGAACGGGCAGCTAGAAGAGCTCTATGAACTCCTATACTTCCATCAGAAGCATTAATGGTGATGTCTGTGTGAATGCCTTCTCTTAGCATTCTACCAAGAGACCCTAGGGCTTTTGCGTTCGATCTCTCCTGAGTAAATCCTTCACCACCCCATATGGAGCAAGGTTCTCCACCCTATTATAATGTATCGAAAATTAACATTTTAAACAAGGTAAAATATCACATACTCCCAAAGTAATCCACCGATTCAATATGATGTTGTGATTGTGATATATTAAACTTTATAATGATTCCCTCAAATATTGGTCGCCGTAGAAATGAACTGGATTTTGGTTGCATGCAGCCAACATCTCGTGTGTTCTTGCAATTATAGCATTGATAATTGTTGGATCAAGATCAAACCGTGCAGAAAACATGCTGATTTTGATATTTTTTTAAAATCTACAATTACCAGTTTAAAATCTGAATTGTCCGATCTTGATCCATCATCCACTGGTGTCCTGAATACACATGATTCCGACTACAGCAATCAAAATCCAATGAACTGCTGGCCAAACAAACTTTAACAACAATGTCAGAGATTGAAATCTTAGAGTCATGATGACTGTGGAGAGAGCTTACAATTGTGTTACTATACTTGTCAAGATAATGAAACCTCCCCAGTTTGATGTATTATAATATATTATCACTAATCACTCTGCTTCATCATGGTGATTATGATCAAAGGAATTAATTATATGCTCATGATAATAAAAGTGGATTACTAAATCCAATTATTACCCCAAAATTGATTTTGGCTAAACTGACACTTTCCAATTGCCTCTAAATGATTAACATTTGCAATGAATACCACAAAAAATCAATAATAATTAGAGATAAGTCTTAAGCACATACATCTGGGCCTGCAATCTTCAAATCAAGGAAATCAACATCAATGATGAATTTTCCAGACAGTGGAACCTCAATTGACCAAACAAAATCTTCATTGCTCTTGATCACTCTGTCTTTTATCTCTGTATCATATCAAAACAAGAAATTAATCAACGGAAGAAATGGTCGAAAATAATATAATGAACTCAACAGCAAAACATTTGAGAAAACAGTAAAAATTGCAACAAACAACATCAAAAACTACATGCTAGAAAATCAAAGATTAATAATTTTGAGTTTAATTTCCATGCATTAGGACATTAAAAGTGATTATGATAAATGTCAAATGTCTCTAATGATCTAACTATTATAATTGATCGTGTAAAACATTTATAAACTGACAGCGTATATGAATTAAATCTGATAGTTCTCTATCAACAGGAAAAATTGAAATAACAAAAATTGCAAAAATAGGAATTTTGATTACCTGGATGTGTGAGAGCTTTTCGATTTCCATGAGCAGAACTAACGACACGCATGATAAAAGAAGCGATTGGAGGATTATCTCTTGTAACATTGGATATTTCAGGAAACAATTTAACAAACACAACCTTGTGTTTCTCCACCGACAAATACCTTCATTTCACACACAACAAAAAAAAACAAACATAACACAATAAGCCACACACACTCTCAAATCCAATTGTCTTGCAAAAAACCAAACTTTATAATATACAAAACATGTGACAACATATTCAAATCTATTTAGCCATGTGGGCTGTCTCAATTTTTCATCAATCAACCAACACAACCCCACTTTTTTTAGCACATATTTAAATCACAGTGGATTTGTCAGAATCACGGCGTCATCACTGTAATTTTGTCAAATTCATTGTGATCACAAGACATGTACTAGGTAAGTGTCCTGCATGAAAAATGATACATATATATATCTATATAGAGAGAGAGAGGGGGAGAGAGAGAGAGAGAGAGAGAGAGAGAGAGAGAGAGAGAGAGAGAGAGAGAGAGAGAGAGACCAATTCCAGATACCAATCTTGAAAGGATCAGATTTGCGATAAGTACAAGAAGCCAAGTTATCGATTCTCCATTGAGCAAGACGTGGAGTTGTATCAACTTTGTAAAGAGAATCAGTCATTCTATTTGGAAAGGAAAGTGCAACTGTGATTTCATGGATGCAATCCAATATACCTTCCAACAAAAACTCTCCCGGCTTTCCCAGGTTGTTGACTCTTTCTTCCACAATCCTCGTTTCTCTTCATATGAATCTCTCTTTCTCTCTCTCTCTCTCTTGTTCACTACCACTTCATCACTATACTATAGTATACTTTTCTTCTTATTTATTACAATAATACAAATGAAGTTTTTCAATCTTTGGTTTGATTGTTTTGTAATATGCTTCAAGATATTTGGAGTTGCTTTTACTCTATAGATGATCAAGTTGGTTGCTTTTACTCTTTTTTTTTGTTGGATAAAAGAAATATTTTTATGAAAGAGAGATTAGAGAGAGAGAGAGATTAGAGAGAGAGAGAGATTGATCTAGTTTTGTTGGTTTATAGAGAGCACTTTTATTGGTATGGGATGGTGATGGGGCCATATGATAGAATTCTATTGGTTGGTTTGGTTTTTGACAAGTTTCTTGAATTAGATTGCTTGTGTCAATAGGGAACAGAATGTGTACGTGTTTGGTTTTTGTGAAGATTCATTATGACTCTATGGTTATGTCATTTTGAAATGGAAGGGAAAAGAATATTCAATTTCATTTTTTGTGCTTTCAAGCAAAGTATCTCTTCCTTCTTTCTAACTTGTAAATTTGACTAATAATTCTTCTAAACTACTTTTGTTCTTTTGTTGGAAAAGAAATATCCTTTGGTTTAGACCCTAATTAATGGCTGAATATGATTTGTTAATGATACTTCCTAACTTGATCATGTTATTGATTCTCTACAAGTGTCCAATGTGTAGTCACTTCATATTTTGATATTTAATGTGGTGACTCTCTTCATCTTGTGATATTTTATTTGTGTGTGATTTAAATATCCAAGTTTGTCTTTAAGTTTGTATGTTTGTTTCAATTTAATCCCCTAATCCAAAATTATTTATGAAATTGAAAAATGCAATCAATGTGTTCTTAGCATTATTCATTTAGTTTCAAATTTGTACCTAATAATTCCAACTTAATTACTATGTTATTTTAGTCCCTACAAATCTAATGGATGGATAAATTTAATCAAAATTTTATAATATTAATGATTATTTTAGAATATTGATAGTGTGCTGATTTAACACCCTTCATATTTTATCCCTATGGCATGCTGCATCACTGTGTTGTGTAGGTAGGTTCCATCCTGCCAATAGTAGAGTTGCAATTTGCAAAATGGGCTAAGCTCTATTGTAGTCTCAGTTTTGTGAAGCATAAACCCATTCCTTTTTCCTGCTGTTGTTGCAAGTGGAGGTGTGACTCACTTGCAAGTTGACCTATTTAACATTAAATCTAGTACAACTATGGTATATATGTAGTTGATTTTATGTATCAAGACAAGAATGACATTGGTGGGTTTAAACACTACTTAGGTAATACTGATGCTCCTCGAACATTCTTTAAATATTCTAAAATAAATAGTTATTTTTTAAAAATGTTAAATACTTTGATTTTTTCCAATGCATAAAATAGACACATTTTTATAAATACTTATCAATATGATCCTTAAAGAGTGTCTTGAGAACACTCGTTAGCTTTTTTATTTTATTTTAGGGGTTTACACCAATAAATAAGTTGCCTGGGCTTATGAAAGGATATTGGATTCATAAATGAATTCTGCTCTTTACCCAATTGTTTTTTCTCATTCCCAAGTGAAATGACCAAAATGCCCTTACGTGAGTTAACTCACGTGGTATATTTTTTTACGTGGGTTAGAGGCTAGTGTTAATTTACAAATACTGCAGCGTGAGTTAACTCACGTTTCAAAATATGCAATTTTTTTTCGAATTTATTTAAATGGTAATATAAATAATTATTTAAATGGTAATACAGATAATATAAATGGTAATATAAATTCTCAACAATTACATAGTAAAACCTCATTTTATTAATACTTTGATACAATTACATAATACATAATTTGATACATTTTATTGGAATAAAGTAAATATGCTTCTTTGAGGTAAAAATAGACAAACTTAGGGGTAACAGAGGATCAAGGTTGGTGGCAAAAGAGACCAATCATCTTGGGGCAAAAAGACATCATACCTTCGGGGTAAATCTAAATCTGGTTCTTTTTATACCCCAAGAAAGAGTCTTTTTATCCACGGTAAAAAGTTTTTGGGTAAAAAGAAGCAGATTTACTTTTACCCCAATGGTTGACCTCTTTGTGCCCCAAGTCGGTTGGCCTATTTTCCCCCTTCCTTGTCCTTTTTTACCCCTAAATTGGCCCCCCAAAAAAGCTAAAAAAAACAAAAACTATAAAGGTGAAAGAGTGAGAAGAAGAAGGAGAGAATGTGAGAAAATAGTGAAGGTTTAAGGGGGTATTTATAGGGGAAACCGTTGCATAGGTTTTATATGCACTAAATGCAGTCAAAAAACTGTAAAAAAAAACGTGTAAAAAATCAATAAAATCAAGGTTGAACAACTGACCAAAGTCCAAAAAACGTGTTCTTGAGTTTTGAACACCGACCAAACTAGTGTGAGTTAACTCATGCTTGGTTTAACACTAGCGTAACTTCACTCACGTGGCAAGCATGGGCCAGCGTGAACGCTAAGATGGTGGGCAGTTTTTTTTTGTGCATGGAGTAATGGTACCATAGTTATGTTTTGAATAAATAAATTCGAATAAAAACCAATTAAACTCAGCATGAATTCGAATAAAGAATTGTATTAAATAAATTTGAATAAAGTTGCGTATTAAATAAATTCGAATAAAAGTTACATTACATTACATAAAATTCCTAAATATGTCATATAATTACATTACATTACATTCAAAAATGCACCTTCCAACTACAACAATTATCTTACCTCTGAATGGAGTAAATTCAAACTTGCTAAACAACAGCTATCAAACATTCATCCGGAAGTTTTATTGTTTCATTCAAAAGATTAAATTCTTGTTAGTTTGGTTTAGATTATGGTATTCAAGTGCCAAAAGAATGAGGTCTAGTCATTGACACTTCAATACCTTCATCTAAACCAAATTAACAGGAATTTAATCTTTTGAATGAAACAATAACACTTTCGGGTGAATGCTTGGGAACTGTCGTTTAACAAGTTTGAATTACCCCATTCAGAGGAAGACAATTGTTGTAGTTGGAAGGTGCATCCTCTACCTAATCACGATCTTCTGGTGGAATCAGTCTGTTGATAATATCTTCAGTTGATTTCAGCAACGTTACCCGCATATCGATCCACTAGAACATACTGTGCTCCCAAAACATGCTCATCATGTTTTCGTCGTTCGTTAATTCCATCCAACTGAATGATAATCCCCTCTCGTCGAGCGTTGGACGTTTATATTGAACGTATTCCACCCTCCTTGTGTCTCTCGGGTTGACTCCTTGGTAGAATTCATTCAGTTCATCTTTGAGACCTCTTAACGTTACACCAATGCACCGAACCTTCAACCTCTGAGGTTCTCCGCCGTTGAATTGTGCATGAACGTCGATCCACCCCGCTATTGTTTCAAATCTACACAATAAGAAATTAAAAACAATCAATGAAAAACTCATTCAAACATTTCATCAAACACTTGGAGTGCAAATTATACATAAACCCTAAAAATGATAACTACAACATAAACATGCAAACATCTAAATAATTAAGCAATATAAGTGATTTACATGTAACATTGTATGATTTCTTGGCAAAAAAAATCAAAATTTAAACTAAACCCTAAAACTAAAAAAATCTAATCTAAGTGTAAAAAATCTAGCATAATCATGCAAACATCTAAACATCATAACAATTAAGCACTATAAGTCATTTTCATGTAACATTCTATCATTTCTTGCAAAAAAAATCAAAATTTTAACAAAACACTAAACATAAAAAGTTCTAGTTTAAGTGAAAAAATCTATCATACCAACATAATTTAAGTGAGAACTTACTTGTTCTTGTTATTGGAGTGTTGTTTGATTTAAAGTTGAAGGAATTTCGGAGTTGGGTAATTTGAAAGAAATTTGAGATTGCAAATGAGGAAATGAGGTTCTGACTGGGCTTATAACAACTCGCAGCGTGAGTTAACTCACGTAGCGTGACTTAACTCATGTAGGAGCATTTTGGTCATTTTACTTGGGAATGAACAAAAACGTTTGAATAAAGAGCAGAATTCTTCATAAATACTCATAGTGCTATATTTGTACAAGTGTACTTATGGGTTTTGATAACCAGTATTGTGTTTGTCTTAACAATAATTTCACAATTTTTTCTTGGAGACTTGTTTTTTTTTACCATATTAGGCAATGCTCCAAAGATATTCATAGCATTCTCCAGTTTTTATTATTAATATGTGATTTAAGAGGTTTGCAACAAATGTGTCTCTTGACCTTATTGATGGGGGTATTAGACTCATAAATACCCTTTTTTTAGGGAGACTCATACATACTCATAGTGTTGTACACCCTAGTGTTTGTACAAGTGTGCAATTTGTATTAATGCACGAATGAGCACGATAACATGATTGATGGCTTATTTAATTTTTTTGAGGGAATGGTTGATGGTTTATTACTTCCCTTGGAAAAAAAATATGATTGATGGTTTATTCCGGTATTTTTTATAGTTGCTACATTCTTACTACTATTCTATTATTATTAGAGTTTTGTTAATGAGTGATCTAAGATTATTCTTTAAGATTTTAAATTAAGAAATTACTTATTGAAAAAGTTAAATATTTTAATTTTTAATTCATTGATTTCATGAATTTACATTAAAATTTATTAGTTAAAGTTATCAAACAATATCTTAAAAGTACTTAATGTTAATATATGCTTTTAAGACACTTCTTAATATGCTAAAGAATTGAATTTTGTATTCAAAATTATGTTTCAAGTTTTTAAAATGTTAAAAGTGTTATTTTTAAGACATAATTACTATTTGTAGATACTTTAATATGTGTCCTTAAATCCTAAGTTAACGTCACTATTATCTATTAAAATAAAACACAATAAAACAGGGCCTTAAAAGAAAATAAAAAAAATGATATTTTTACCCATATCTTTTCAGCAAGAAGATAAAAAATAGTTTCTTTTTAGAAGCTATGCATCTCAAGTACATGGATTAGGATACTCTCTAGTGAAAAAACTTAAGAAAATAATGTGCTAGATCTAAATCTTAAAATATACAAGGAGCGAATTTTAAAAATTTAAACATGCTCATAAGAACATAAGAACTAATTAAGGGTTGAGATTAAAAAACACGATAGAATTTTTTTAGAGTATCATTTTGCAAAGAACATTGTAGGGTAGGGAAAATAACTCCCTATAAATATAGGCCGGTCCGACTTAATTTGCTTTTCCAATTTGGTCCAATAAATAAGTCAAGCGGTCCTACATTAAAGATGAAAAGAAAGTGTAATAATCATTTTGATTATTCGACGAGTAACAAGTAATCACAATAATATCTTAATGTATTGAAAATTTAAAATAATTTTTGATTGTACACTTCGTTGGTTAAAATAGATCTTGAGGTTAAAATAATCCCTTAATGTTGACATTAACTTCTTTTATATTGGGACTGAAATGACACTAACTAAGTACATATAGAAATTGATATGACAATAAGCAAGTATATTGAGAGACTAATATGACGATATTAATGAGACATTTTAACGCAAAAGACTATTTTGACTAATATAATGTTCAATCAGAGACTATTTAAAAAATTTAATACATTAAGAGACTATTATGATTACTTGTTACACATTCATAAAACAAAATGATTATTACCTCTTAAAAGAAATTAGTATTTTTTTTATGTAGATTATGACCATGATAAGTCTTACATCATTATAAGTGATTTTTACTATCAAATAAATAAATGTCATTATTAGTGGATGATACTCGTTTTCAAATTATAACAAATCAAACTAACATTGTTTATCTATTTCAATGATACCAACATTATAACAAAAAAAAATATAATCTAAACTCTTATCTTTTAATGACACCATCATATTATAGAAAAAAATTGTTTTAAAGTATAATTGAGATAATGAAAAAGTCTGTCCAAAATCTTATATATATATTCGATTTAGTTTGTTACACTTTTTAAGCATAAAAAAATATGGATATATATTCATATTATGTTTATAATTACATTTTTTTAAAATTTTGAATTCACTCTCAACAATTATCTTTTTCAAAGAATAAAGGATAAGGAAAAAAATTGATATATCGGGATCAATAAAGATTAAATTTGTTACATTTTTTTTAATGTTTGAATTTACTTTTATCTATTTATTATATGTGTTATTTGTATTTAAAATCGAGGGTAACTTGGGAAAGAGAAAAAATCATCCCAAAAAAGCCGAAAGGGGCTATTTTCTTTATATATAATATAGGTTTAAGACCATTTTACTTGCGTATGAAAGAGAAATTTCTCCTTTATAAATAGAAGTACCTTAGATGGAGTACCACTATGAGATGTTTTTTCGAGACAATATGATAATTGTAATCTTATACTCATAAAAAAAAAAAGAGGAATTGTAACAATAGAGAAAATAGTTGAGTGTCTTTGACCATCATTAGTGTCTTTTAATTCATTTTAGATAAAAGAAAATAATAATTAAAATAAATTATTTTAAAAAAAAGAACAAGTAGTTAAAAGGGATATGAACAAAAGACACCCGTTGGAACATTGAGTGCCAAGATAACACCCACTACACTACACTTTCAATACATTTCACTATACTTCTATTTTATTTTATAATTTACTTACTGGTATGATTAAGTAACACAATTCCTGTCTTATATTTCCCTGACATCCAAGTTGATGCAATTTAATATGATTACTCATTTTACTCTACATAAAAAATGGAAGAAAATTGAATTCTTTTAGCAATGTTCCATTAACTTTAGAGAGATAGGACAAGGCAAAGTATGGTGCTGGCATTGATTGAATTCTAGAGATTCAACAATTGGTTTTTACTTCCATGAAAAGTCCAAACTTAATTTTCGTAAGCTTAAAAAAAACTAGACAATCTTTGGCTGGTGGAGGGTATGTGCTGACAATTTGTATAGTGTATGGTTTTTAATGGTCCACTTTTAAATGTTTTTTTAATAAATATTTTGGTTAACTTTCTGTAGATAAATTGGCTGTTTTACTGGTCCACTTTTTAATGTTATTTATACAATAATTCTTTGTCCACATTTTTATTCTTCTAAAAAATAATTTATAAATAATTAGTTTAGTGTCCATTTAAAAGTTTGGTAATATAACAGACGACGACACAATAGTTCTTAGAACTCATTTCACAATTTGTAAATTAAAAAGGAGTAAATGAAGCAAATATAAATGGAGAAAAGATGAACTCTTAGATTTGAGAGCATTTTAGAACTCTTATCAATCCTACAAAATCGATTTCTAAGATGATGACTACATCCACTAATAAACACATGTCAAATCTTATTTCATCCGACTAGAGACTCTTACCCATAACCATTGTTCTCCTCTTTTTTCCTCGGCATCATTACATCGATTGGTATTTTCGATTTAATTTACTACATTTTTGCCATAGGAGTTCAAATAAATTGTGATTATTTCTAACAACTGTTATCGATATTATATACTATTGTGTTTTTTAATCTAATTTTTAAGATTTTTTAATTTAAATTTTGATTCTAGAATAACCGCCAACTCCAATACAACTTAATAATGGCAATGTGTTTATTCATTAAAAAAAATAGCAATGTATTATAGAATTCATCTAGAATGTAATGTACGTAAGCATTTGAAAACGTACCCTTCCATAGAAAATCATGCAATTCAAGTAGATTGTCAAGAAGTAGCTTATCAACCTCATTTAAAATTGGACCAAAATGTTGGAGGTTGGAACATTAGAAATCAAATCAATTGCCTTGATGTACACGTCAATTGTAAGTTTTTATTTGTTTGATTTAGAATTACCGTAACTAAACTCCTTTTACTAACTTTTGAATTAGATAAAATCAAGTGACAAATTTCATTATAATTAACCGAAGTGTACAAAAAGCAAATTAGGAAAATTAATTTACCAAAAATATAAAAAAAAAATGTCAGAAGTGGGATTTGAACCCACGCTCTCTCACGAGAACCAGAACTTGAGTCTGGCGCCTTAGACCACTCGGCCATCCTGACTATTTGATGATAAATTTGTGATATAAAAGTATAAGAACGTAATAATAAAATTAAATTCCATCGTTGTGTGTTGTGAGTATATTATACCATTACTTGAACAACTCTTCTGAGCACACTGATTAAAGCAAGGGTTAATAGTGCTTTATCCCCTATAATATAAGTCATTTTCGCTATTTCGTTCTGTAATTTTTTTTTTTTGGATTTCATCCTTGTATATTGAAGATTTTTGGTTTTAGACCTTCATGATTTTTGACTATACAAAATCGAAGATATGACAGGGGCTAAACCGAAATTTGCTCAAATTAACAGGGGGTAAACCGAAATTTGCTCAAATTACAGGGGGCGAAATTTGCCATGAAGGTCCAAAACCAAAAAATCTTCAAATTACAAGGACGAAATTCGAAAAAAATATTTTACAAGGGGAAAAATCGAAAATGACCTGTATTACAGGGGGTAAAGCACTATTAACCCTTAAAGTAATTTAGATTTTACCTGTCCAAAAGTTTATTATTTCTAGAAATCATATTTAGTTAAGCTATGCCTGTTTTAAGAGTTTAATTTTTTAAAGAGTTCACTCAATTAAATTAAAATGGTGTTATCTAGAGTTACGTGTGTTTTCTACATATAAAAAAGTAGTTAATTGTTGTATTCAATGTGCCCATTTGATTCAATTGCAAAGCAATTGTAGATTGAAGAAGTGTTACATGTGTTCTAAGATGCACCGATGTTTTAAAATCGTTTAAAACGTTGACAATGACTAACGTCGTCAACTTTAAGTAGAAGTTTAAGGTCTTCTACATATGTTGCTGATTCTTAATGACTTGACCGACGTGAATTCGATTAAAATAAAAAAGACGCGCATAGGTTGAGCTATAAGACACTAATATTTATTTTTCTAGTTTCTTAATTTTTTTTTTTTGCTTATCTAGTTTTTGAGGAATCGACATCCATTATGCAACTGTTTGAGTAATACTATAAGCTTCCACTTATCAAAATCATTTTTATTGTTAAGATTTTCAAACCTTTTTTAGATATTGGTACACCATACACCATATGAGTCATTTCTCTATCCTAGATGTGACCTCAATTCAATTCAAATTATGAAGAAGTGATACATGTGTTCTAAGATGTTTTGTCAAAAAAAATATATGTACCAATGTTTTAAAATCGTTCAAAACATAAAATAGAGAAAGACTTGTCTAGTACTTGATCAATTCAACACTTTCATAGATCATATAAGAAAAAAGCATACTTTCTTATAGCATAAGCATAATAGCATGCTGCAAAAGGTCAACATATGCTAAATGTTGAAAACAAAATCACCAGCTTCACAACTCAAGCTAGAGCTATACAGTATGTAACAAGCTACCTTCAAGAAAAAAAGTATTAGCTGGTATTCCATTCACAGTGTAATCACCCCTCTATATTGCATCAACATATTCACTGCATAGCATAAATTTCTCTGTTGAAAACTCTCCTAGGCACTTCAGCATTGTACCTCTCTAAGTCATACCTAGCTATATCAAAAGAGTGACTTGGCATCGGAACATTTCTGTAAGGTTCTTCTTGGAAATAGCTTGGCCTCTGGGCATTTCTGTAAAGTTCTTCTTGCATATAACTTGAGCTTCCTTCAAAGGCTTTGTATTGGTGGTCTCCATTCCTAGCACGAAGTGACATAGGAGGAGCCATATCCATTGTTCTTCTAAGAGGCTCTGTTAGAGAATATCGGCAAATAGTTGGCGTTGGCCTTGGTTGCAGAGATTGCAATGACTCCATTGGTGGTACCAATCTTCGAGTGTCTTGTGTCATATCACGAGCATAACGGTAACCGTCAGCAGAACAAGCAACATTTCCATGTATTTCTGTCACATTGCTGATCTCCCTTGAAATCATATTGTATCCATTTCTCAAGTCAAATTCTGATCTAATTGGTTCATTCAACTTTGGAAAGTGATTTGTCTGAGGATAGCGGTAACCGTCAGCAGAACAAGGAACACTTCCATGTATTTCTGTCACATTGTTGATCTCCCTTGAGATTGTATTGTATCCATTTCTCAAGTCAAATTCTGATCTAATTGGTTCATTCAACTTTGGAAAGTGATTTGTCTGAGGATAACAATTGAATTGATTCATTTTTGGAAGTAAACTTGTTCGAGGAAGATAGTTGAGATCAACTGGAGGTGGAAATTGCGCAATGCTCTGAATCTCTTCATGAAATGGAAGAATTGTCTGTTGTCTAGAAATCTCTATATGATTTCCCCTCAAATGCTTTTTCATACTTCTAGGATTGCATATGAACTTGAAAGTGCTGCACTTACCGAGAGGAAAGGGGTCATCACATCGATAGCTATCTCCTCGTTTGTTGTCGTAACCTGGATAATCTTCCTTGTTGAAATCAATGCAGTCAATCATTGTCAGAAAGCTTTGCTTGGCGAGCTTCTCAATGTTCCAGTCATCGAAAGGAGGTGTAGTTTTGTGATTGACATGAATCTCACCATTGGCCCTAAGCATGTGACATGCATTCTTGAAGAAACCAAACACGAGATCCATATGCATCCTTTAAATTCACAAGGAAACACAAATCACATAGTATTGTTAATAATAATTTTACTCTAAAAGCCTTAACTATGATATCCAAAGATAATTAACATTTTTCTAAATAGGCAAACTAACAATTCTGTACAAACTTGTGCATAATAATAAAAGGGGAAATTTATGTTATCATTTAAAAACAGATTCATTAGATTACAGAAGTTCTCAGTTTCAGAGAGACAGAATCCACTCCAAAGTGTTTAAAAGTACTCAAGACATTAATAGGCATTAAACTGAAATCTAGTACTAGAAAACTCACTTGATCATCATCAAGTTGTCTTCCTTCCTATGGAAACCTGCATGAGGAAAGTTGAATATAATGCAATCAAACCTCTGCATTTTTAAATCCGGATGAAACTTCATTGCTGTTGCATCCACTCCATGTAACAAGTATGCACCCAGATTCTGCAGTTCTTCTAAATTTGATTTGGCATTCTTGTACTTCTTGATCACCTCATCTACATGAACAGGAGGGTATCGATGACAAAAGCAAGACCAGAGGATTTTGATTATGCAGAGTAATGTGGAAAAATTTGACGGATAAAAACTGACAAAGCATTTTTAGTTTTGAACACAAACAAGTCTATGAAAGTATCAATTTGACTGTCCTATTTTCATTCAAAGCAACCAAGCACTATACCACATTAGATAAGAAAAAAAAACTATGAATCAAAGAAATAAATAAGAAAAAACAATCCATGTTCATCGAGACACACTACTTCTTAAATCGATCAAAATACATCACCATGCATCACAAGCACTCCCAAAATTTGTGAACATAGGAAAATAATCAAAAGTTTGAAATAAAAAGGAAAAGGACAAATTTGAGGAGTTCATTCCTAATGGTATTGAAACAATATAAAATACTAAAGGAAAGTCACATTGACTAGTCTCAAACAAACTAGACTCATATTCAAAAACATCGTCGACACAATGTAGCACTGACACTTCAGATTAAAAAACACGGATTAAAAAATAACCATGTAGCACTGACACTTCAGATTGAACACAAATTCAGTGACATGCCACAGTAAACTTCAAACCCTAAACCAACACTAATACAACATCAACACAATGTTGTTACATTACATTCAATTAGTTCAAATTTCTTAAATTGTTTCTGGTATCAACATGAGTATCATTTCTATAGCTGGTATATCCATGCACCTTCATTTCAAAGAAACAATGCAATCAGAAAAATGATTCCTTTATGAATAAATAAAAAATACCACAATGAAATAACACCACCACAATATCAAAAAATGAAACCCATTATACTATAACATTATTTCCCAACTAAAAAAACATGCATACAATTCAAAGATCAAAACTTTAACACTAAACAAAAAAAGGGTTTAAAGCACAAACATAAACATACTATTTAAGCATTGTAAATAGGGTTCAGAGAAAAACCATAGGTGTCAAGTGAAGAAGCAACGATATTTGAAGCAGAACCAAAAGCTTTAGCAAGAGAAAGTGAGAAAGAGAAATCGCCATCACCCACTAACAGTATTTGATGATCACTGCAATAATGTGTGACCCATTTTGGTCCCTCACTTTGTTCTCCATCTTCTTCTTCTTTCTTCCACCATTCCTTTTGATGTTGTTGAATAAACCCTAGTTTCTTCTTACACACCCTTTTTTTCTTTGATTTTCGTGGCATTTTTGGAAGATGAAATGGAAATGGAAGTGTAAGAGTCTTCAACGCAACGCACTATTGTTTCTGATGCTACTTTATATAGCAATTGTTGTGTGATCAACATTTGATCATTTTACCGTTGTTACTTTATTATAGATAAACTTTTTCAAATTTCCTTTAATATGCATTAATTAATTAATTAACAATATATTAGACAATTGATGATTTTTTTTTTACTAATGACATTTTATAATATATTTTTTTTGGTAGTAAGACATTTTATGATTTAATTTTATAAATAAAAATAAAATAGAAGCTGACAAAACAAGGAGGCGGAGGAGGGACGGTTTTTGCCTTCTTCAACTCAATGTGTTCGAATATTCATTAAACATCTACATAAATCTTGTTTCCATATCTAAATAAAATTATGATACTAAATTTTTGTTTATTTTTTACTTTTACATAAGTATGCACTCAAATTAAGAATGAATTCTTTTCAACCAAACATAAAGTACTTAGACAATTGACCCATGTTATAAAAAAGAAAAAGTATGATAACATTCTTTTTAAAATATGGATTTCATATGCATGTCATTGACTTTTGATGTTATTGATACCTTTTATGTATTTTAGAGGAAAAAAAAAGTCTAATGAACAATTAAAATAAATTAGTAAGATAAAAAAGAGAATGAGTAGTAAAGAGGAAAATAAAAACAATGACATCCACCCAAATCAATGACATAAGTGAAAGCCAACACTTTCAATACTCTTCCGTTTTTAAATATAAGCAAAATTGACTTTTTAGGTTCATTCAATTAATGATGTATGTGGTCCATATTATGGACCACATACATCATTAATTGAATGAACCTAAAAAGTCAATTTTGCTTATATTTAGAAACGGAGGAAGTACACTAGATAAAAGTGTTAACAAGCACACTTTAACACGTTTTACGACACACTCTCTTTTAGTCCCTTAATTTTAACGAAATATAATGATTAAAAGAAAAAGAATAGTTGTTTTTAACAAATTATCCTTATTTAATGTCAGTACTTCCACATTTTAGTATCAATCATTTTGACATTTTCACTCTCTTTGGAACACTTATTAGCAAAACCCATTAATAATTAATGAAACATGAAGCGAGTAGTGTCTTTGCCACTATCGTAAATGCAAGTAGGAGTAGCGTTTTGTGCGTAGTGTACAGAGGTCATAACTGGAAATAAATAATTAACATTACATTGAAAATTGAAAATATCATTCATTTTAAAACAAATTATTTTTGTCTAAGTGATACTTATTTTAAAATGAGTTGAGCATTGATTAAAGTTCACATGGTTTTCATTAAATCATATGTTTCACATGTAATTTTGAAGGGTTCCATACACGTACTCCTCCTTATTTTATTATAATTCATTTTGACATTTTCACACATATTAAGAAGTTTAGTAAATAGAAAGAGAAATTATGAGTGTTTTTACAAAACTATCCCTTATTAATGATATGAGAAAAAATATTAAAAAAAATAAGAAGAAGAGATAATAATAAATGATAAAGGATATGATCAGAAAAAAATTATTAATGATGCATTGATATTGTAGAACGACTTACAATAAAACTAAAACATTTTTTCAAAAATGATTTAAAATATAAAACAACGGAAGGAGTAAACTTTAACTAATAAAAGTGTTTTTAATATGCATACTGTTTCAATCAATTCGAATAGGGTCACCCTTCAAAATTTAGATAGGGAAACTAGAGCTTAAGAAAGAGGAAATGACAAAAAATTTCATTCCTTCCAATGATGATGCCATAATTGGATAGGTACGAGTTGTTAGCTAGACCATATGGGCTCTGATACACAATGTTAGCTTTTATGAATTTCAGTTCCCACCATCCGGACTTCTCAGAGGCCCTTAATTTGTCGATTTTAGAACGAGGTGTTCAGGGTGAACATTTTTTACATGTCTAAATTCTAAAACCCTAAAAAAATCACGGGCCACGAGAAGTGGGACCAGGATTTGGTGCTGTAGAAAAGCACACAGTTTGGTGCTGTAGTAAATCCCAACCATTGATATCAAAATGGACGGTTCAGATTAGACACCAGTTTAACACAGTTGCATGATCTGAGCCGTTGATCTAAATTGGACGGTCCTGATCTGTTACAGCACCCTGCTGTAACAGCAGGAAATCCAAATCCCGAGAAGTGTGGGGGTAGGATAATAAATTCACTTAGATTTTTACCACATACTCAATTGAAGGAGTGTTTTTCATATTGAATTTTATTGCACAAATTTAGGGGTTCGCGATTCTAAAAGATCAAAACTTTTGAATTTTCTCTCACGACCTTATTGATAAACTTTTTTAGTCTCATTATTCTATCCACAGTGTTGTGCATAGAGATAACTTCATTTACCGAAGAAAAAAAAAGGACAAAATCAAAGGAAAAAAACAAGTGTGTGCATTATGAAACAAGCAAGTGTGCCCAAGTGGTAGAATCAAAGAAAAAAAACTCCTCAATGACAATGTAACCAAGAGAATGATTATGATTCTTGTAAAATGGAAAAATTAAATGTATACAACTTATGAATGTTTTCCATCAATATCTAATCACATCAAAAATCTCACTTTTAACATTTTCCAAAAACGCGGAGATGGATGTGGCCCTTTGAAAAATTAAATGTATACAACTTATGAATGTTTAGCATATTATAACAAATTTTTTTTTTCTTCTTACCAAACATGATTTTAATAACTACTCCTTCCGGTCTCAAATATAAGAAAATATTCTTTTTTTAGGTTCATTGAGTAGTTAATGTATCTAGTCTACATTGTAAAGCAAATACGTTAATTATTCAATGAACTTAAAAAAAGAATCTTTTCTTATATTTGATACCGGAGGGAGTATATGTGTGTGCCACTCTCTCTTAAGTCTTATGGAATGGATGTTAATGTTAGTTGGGAGAGAGTAATGAAGTTGATTGATACATTGTAGTGGTTTGTCTTGTAAAGATCTAAGGTTCACTTTTGATGCCAAGAATGTTCTTGATTTCTCACTCAAACATGCCATGTCTCTAGGCAATTTCATCCTTACAAACTGAATTTTAATATAAATCACCTCCAAAAAAATTATGGATGAATTTAAATCTTTGTTCAAGCACAAAGAAACAACATTCCTACAATTTAAATATTTAGGGAAAGTAAATAAAATGAATGAAATGGTTGACTTAACAATTCATTTCTTTCACTTGATTTCATTCCTCATATAATATATAGATAGTGTTCAATTATTGCGTCATATAGTTTGTTATGCCTCAAGTCATGTTTATGTCGACACACCGCACCTACTTTGGGGTTGCTTCGGGGGTCTAATGGTATGGTAACTCAATTGATTGAAAATCAAGGTGCTAATGATGTAAACAAAATTAGAACAAGTAAGTCGTAACTCATAATTAATTTAGTTAACCATTATTTTCCAATGTAGAGAGAATCTAGAAGTGAAATTTCTTTGAATCGCGAACAGGTAATCAGACCAATTTAAGAAAATGTTCACCAAGGTAATCTACGTGGAGAAGGTTCAAAGAATAAAATGGGAGGCCAAGTTGAAGAAAATGTTACTGTTGAAAGTTCTGAGAATAATCAGATTAAATTTCCTGTTGTAACTCAGAACAATAACCTAGGTGCAAAAAAAAAAAAAAGATAATCGTGAATTTTTTTTTTGACAAAAAAAGATAATGTGAATTATTAGAATATAAAATATTCAGTGTATAAATTATTAGCTGGAGATAATTGAGACCCAATTTAAAGATACTTAATGCTCGGGTTAGAGATATTTGAAGCTCAAGACAACATCATTGTATAAATACATATTAGAGCATAATGAAACACTTGGCAAAACAATATTCTTTCATGAATAAACAAAAGTCTGCCCTAGAGAATTTTGTAACCAATCCGACAAAATTGGCACACGAGGTATACTAATGGCATTGAATTTGGATACTTCGGACTTTCTTGTTTGAGTGAACGATTTTAAACCAAATTTATAAAACAAACTGAAATGATGGCATTTTCTCCACTCACTCTCTTACTTTTTGGTTATAAACACTTTTGAATTGATTTATTTGAGTTTATCTACTGGCATAAACACTTCCTAACCTATTTGGGTGAGCTTCCATAAGTTGGTTTCAACTTATTTTCATAAGCTCTCCACATGAAAACAATTTAATTTAACTTTATCGTTTGTTATAGAAATTGCTTTTACGTAAGTACTTATATGATAAACACTTATGTTATAAACGCCTAATTTTAAAGAGATATTATTTTCATCAAACATTTTCATCTATCCAGTTTCATTACACTATATTGTAAGTAACTATGTTACTAGCTTCCTTCTCTTTACTTTCTTTCTTGGTTTGGAATTAAAAGTTCAACTTACAATAATTAGAAGTGAAACTCAAATGTGATGCCTTATGCATGTTATTGCAGCTTATCATTGTGTACTATATATACGAATTAAAGTGCTAGAAAATGTTTTAAACAGTAGTCCAATCGAATAAATAGATAGTTAAAAAGTTCATCATTATTTTAGAAGCGTGATATGCATGTTATTTTGATAATACAAACACTAGAACTCACTCAATTGGTAATGCAACAACATAATTTTTGATTAATTACAAAATCACAATAGCCGCCAAAGCAAAAGCCCTTACGCTTGCAGTCATCCATGCAGTGTGGAGTACAATTCATAAAGCAACATGACAAATTTGGGCGCCCCACAACTCATGTATTAGCTTTCTCAACTTCTAGACCCGAAGCTGGTGATGTTGTTGGAGCAGATTGACCTTCGACGCCGGCGGCGAAGACAATGCAGATTAATGCAAGTGAGAGAACGCTTTTCCGATCCATTTTTGTTGTGTTGTTTTTGTGTTTTGTTATGGGAGGAAGAAGAACTTTGGTTATGATTATGAATGAATACACACAAGCACCACATGTATATATAGATAAATAAAATGCAACATATAGTTTTCCTTTTCTTCCTTTGTTATGTTTTGGTCAACCTTGATAGTGACAAGTTCCCATTCTGTCTTCTTCATATATGAGATGGTCCCGTCTCAATGAATGTTGTATTCAGGTGTTTGCAAAGAGGACATGGGATTTTTTTTCCGTCTATCTCTATTGATGGGTTAGGTCAATATATGTTATCACTAAAGTGTCCTACTATTTTCATATATCGTTTCATGATTCTATTATTTCCTATTGACAACACTATTTCATGCAATTCTAGACAACACTATTTCATCTAAAATAAAGGAATCCAAATGAAAGAAACATTGTAAGATTCATAATATGTTTCAATACCTTGCTCGATCCATTGAAAATGAAACTATGTGTTGAAAATGTGATCACAAACTGTGGAACGACAACCACTCAGATATGACAACCTTCCTTCCTGTCAACGATGGTGAATCCGACGCTATAAACGAAAACCAGATTAATTTTGGAAGAATATGAGGAGTTTAGTTGTTCATGTGTTTTTCTTTTTGGACAGGGCATATATCATTAATTGAATATGCTTGAATCTCCCTTCATAATAGAAAAATAGGAATATAATTGAATATGTAACTGAGAAAGAAAAAAAAAATTTCAACTAATGGGAGAGAGAAAATGTATCGACTTTGATGACATGACTTGTTGAAAAAAATACTATCTTCTGATTTGTTGGAGCAGTGACAAATTTAAGTCCATTAAAAAGCGACGGCATGAGAAACTCCCTTACTATAATGGTTGGGATTTTAGTGCAGACTAGTGCCTTCAAAACTCTTGACATGCAGCCCTAAAAAAATATATCTTGGCATACATTGATTTGTTCATGTGTGCGAGACGTTGTCACAATGTATTTAAATGTATTGAATTTATAAACATATCTCTAGTGTATTTAGTGCCAAAATGACTAATAAAATATACTTTTGTGGATATATTTGCAATTTCAATACATTCAAATACTAACACATCACACGTTTAGAACCAAAACGGTTGTTTTTTTTTAAAGGAAAAACCAAAATGGCTGTTTATTTATCCATTTATTCATAGACAATTTTTATTTTACACTACGTGTTACTATATATGCATGCATGTATATTACGTAGCAAGAATTTTTAGCAATGGTCTCTATGCGCAAAGTGTATTTTCCTTCGCGTGGTCCTTTGTGTAAGAGAGAAAGAGATAAATTAAAGTTTGAAAGGTGTGACTAGTATTAAGGGAGGTGCACTATAAATAGATTACTTGTAAAATGAAAGACTCCAAAAATAAAATTTGGAATTAAAGTTTGCAGTGTAAACTGATTTCTTGTAAAATGAAAGGTTACAAAGTTGGGATTTGTGATTTTTTTTTTTTTTAAGAAAAAAGCCAAAGGAATTTTATTAATAAAAAGCAAAGGCACATGAGGGAACTAATATTAACGTTACACTAGTGCAAACATAAGGGACGTAATGCAACACAAACACCTAATGCTCCCACACCTTGTAAAATGAATGGTCACAAAGATGGGAAATAAATCCGATAAAAAAGTTGTTCTCGGAACACTCTTTAAGAACTTTAAATATACACTAAAAATGAAAGCATTTTACTTTTTGAAAAATAATTTGTTAATCTGGTATCATTGAAGAGTATTTAGAGGCACCTGTCAGTAAGACCATGATAGTCTTAAATGCGTAGTAATGACGCCTATACTAACCCATAAGACTATTTACAATCAGGTCTTCCCCTATTTGATTACCTCCACTTACGGATTCCAAATTTTGTAGTACTCCTGTTAGGAATTTCTCAAACTTTGGTTAGCAATACATATGAATTATTGGAGGTTAGGAAATCATAGTCCAATGGATGTAGTCCATTGATGTGTAGCTTGCACAATTTTCATGAATTATTTGAGGTTAGGTAAAACCCTTACAGTCCAATTTACACTTATTCGAATATTGGAGGTGACTCGCTAGAATGGTCCTCTAGGATTTTACTCTACCTATATAAAGGAAACGCCTCCTCGTGGAATGCATGGAGATACTATAAAACATCTTTTTCATACTCATCAAAGATACATACACTTTCAACCAAAAACAAGATAAAAAGATGCGAGAAAATCAGAGCAAAATATATATAAAAGACAGACAAAAACGTTGAGGGAAGAAACTCATGACTGCATTTTCAATAAGAATAGTTTTGGTGTTAAAAAGGAGAGAATAATTTACAATAATATATATCGTAAATATATTTTAAATTCCAAAGTTATACCAAATTATTAATTATTTTTAAAGGAAGTTATTATACCAAATTATTATTAATTTGACATAATATATTGAAATTTAAATTAGGGTTATTTTATGATTTTGAACCCTAAAATTTCAGCGAATTTTGATTTGTGTCCATGTAATTTTTGACGTTATGGATCACCGCCCATGATATTTTCAATACTTTTAATGCCTTTGGACCATTGGTCAAGATGTTTTTATTGTTTTTAACATCTTGGTTTACCATGTATCCTAATTTTTTTTTGGAGACGTACTCGGATATTTTGAATCATTTTTTTTTTTGTGGTGGTCGGGATTCGAACCCCAGACTTTGTATATATTATACTTTGTCCATACCAACTGAGCTGAGTTCACGAGAACGGATATTTTGAATCATTAATAAAGTGTGTGTATCCCTCATTTCTTAATTTGTGAGAGAAAAAATCACGAATTTGTTGTTGCTTGGAGAACAAGAGTAAATACTCTTTTCTTTATATCATTCATATTGTCCATACGATTTCATTTTATTACGTCAAGTTTTGGTTCCGGCAACGGAAGATCCTAATTAAACAATTTACACCGGTTCTCACTAAAAAGCAAAAAAAAAATAAAAAAATCTGTGCAGCCTATACAACCCGGTCTAAGGGGGCTATAACTCCTCCGAATCAATGAAGATTTTCTATTGGAATGTTCGCGGAATCTCGCATTGCTTTTTAAAAAATTGTTTCAATCATTGTCCTCTTTTGGCTTTTCAGGAGGCCTCTTCTTGTTTCTTGTTTCTTTCAAGCTTTGAAACTGTTGACACAACTGTTTACATGCTGGAATTCACATCTTATCATCACATATCTATAGAGAAGGAAAAGCTTGTGCAAATAAACTGTTTAAGCAGGGGCATGTTATTATTAATAATGTTTGGTGGGATTCCTTACCTAGTTTCCTTAGGCAAGATTTTTTCAGGGAAACACATGGTCTTCCAAATATTCGTTTCCCTTAGTTAGTTCTTTGTTTTGTTTTCGCTTTTGAGGGTTCTGGTCTAGTCCCCCTGTCTTAATGGACCACCTTCACGTTGACATTAGTGACCCTCTAAAAAGTCAATTTCACTAATTAGTCACTTCATTTATACCATCACCTTGAATGCTCCACCATCCATGTATTCATAAGTTCACAACTTATAAATCTTTGCAATTGCATGATTAGTTCAGTCTTAATCACGTACAAAATATATTTGTTCTAGAATATAGTAAACGAGATAATAGTAGTTGAGCAAATTGCAACATAGGTAGTCTCACTGTAATGTAATGATGGTCAACCAAAACATTTGTGGAATTTGGTTTCCTTACTGTGAAGCAACCACTACTTGTTCATCATCATCTGTTCCAAAGTACCGATCTCCGAACTCACCCATGCCCGGTATGACACGGAAATCTTCATTCAAACCAATCTCTATCTCAGATGTCACAATTTTAATTCTTGGAAAACTTTTGCATACCACATGTACACCTTTAGGAGCCTGAAAATATGAGAAAATCATAATGTAACCAATCAAAGGAGCACAAAAAAGAAGAAAGTTGCAAGAGAAAAACAATCACATTGCAAAGGGAAAGTTGAAAATAGACATAGAGGATTTGAGGCATCGGTAGCTTACAGATATGAGATTAAGAAATATGATGTTGGACTCTGGTACACCCTTTTGTATAAGTAAAGAAATCGCTTGAACAGCTGAGTTACCTAGAAATGAATTTTTTTTATGGTTAATCAAAATGAAAACTGTTACGACAGAAGAAAGAAAAGAAAAAAAAAACTGTCACGAACCTGTGCCAAGGATAGGGTCCAACAGTAACACGTGCCTTTCTGAGATATCGTTTGGCAACTTCTCATATATTAGCTAATCATTGGATCAAAAGATAAGTTAGTAACCAATAAATGAAGCATAGATATGTATGCGTGCATATAAAGGTACAGATGGACCAACCTGTTGACCATTGTCCCCTTCTCTGTGGATCAAAATTTTCCCAATCTTAATACCTTTACAGCATGCTCTTAAGGCATTCTCCATACTCTCCCCACTGAAATTAGAGGAATATTAATACAACAACAGAAAGTGCTTTTATAAATTATAAACGGCTGCAGAGATATAATTTCACATCTTATCAAGGGGAGGAGGGGGAGTTAGTTCCTTAAGGCTTTGTTTGGGAGTTGGGTTTTGGAGGGGAGGGGAGGGGAAGAGAAGGCTTATGGAGAGGTAAACCCTTGTTTGGGACTTTTAAAAAAACAGGAAAGGTTTTGGGGGTTTTGAAGGGCTTCATTTGTCCAATTTTAAAGTTCTCCCAAATTGGAGGGTTTTGGGGGGTTAAACATACAAATTGACAATTTTGTCCTCATAATAATTCAAAATTCCAATTATAATTTACAAGATAAATTACAAAGTATAACACAATGTATTGATTTTAAGAGAAAAAAAAGTAAAATAGTAAAATTATCACATAAGCCCTCCATCTCCTTTCCTTGCTGGTTTCTTTAACTCCCAAACAAGGGGAAGACTTTTTCTCCTTTCTCCCTTCC
>Ga0228711_1001541_pt1 | contig 34128 bp, 14 predicted proteins | sample MedpolnodulmetaG_2_FD_177996 | JGI IMG/M metagenome (GOLD analysis project Ga0228711, IMG submission 177996) | Root nodule microbial communities from Medicago polymorpha collected in Santa Monica, California, United States - brown nodules | ecosystem: Host-associated > Plants > Roots > Nodule... | reverse complement strand
ATTAATAATTAAATAAATAACAAAAAAATAAAAAAAAAAAAAAAAACTTGGCTAGTTACCTTGTTCTTTTTGGCTACTTACCATGGTACGTTCACATTTCCTGGAAAACAAAAAGAAAATATCGTGATTGGGAGTCGTTAAATAAACAAATATCAACAAACATATAGAACCGTGACATTTAATTTACAGGGATATGGACAAAGAGATGGGTAAAAATGAGTTTCAGCTAAAAATATAAGTGTAAAAGTGGATGAAAAAACAATAAGCTATAAGTTTAAACGCTACTTGAAACAACGTATGAAAAATAAGCTATAAACTTGTAAATTAAACTACAAGATCATGGTGAAAAGACCGCTACCAAAGTAATTGTGGAAACAATTTTGTTTACTTGACATTGTTGGAATGTGAGCATTGAAAAGTGAGGTACTTGAATTTGATTATTCAACTTCATGTTCAATGTGTCCGCCTCCTGGAAAAGTCAAATACAAAGAAGAAATGAAGAAGGGTGAAGGCAAGGAGGCAAAGAGATATGATATGTATCGGTGTCTTCATATTGAGAGCATGTTGAAAAAAAATATTGTGATTCTCAAAAGCAAACCCTCTCAGGATCAACCATCTTAGCCTTCTCAGAAACAACACTCTAAAAAATAGTCATCTCAACCCACTTAGAAGCAAGTATCTCTAGATCATTCATCTCAATCCTCTTAGAAGCAATCATCCCATGCATAAACAATTATCCCAAAGATTATTGGTACAATTCCCTTTACATATTCATCCATATATTGATGACATAGTTAATTTTAATCGAGGTGAAAATTGTGAATTTAGGGTGATAGCATCATTACTTAGATATTATGAAGAGGGATAGTCTATAGTTTGCCTAGAGTTGGATGATGAGATGAGAGCTAATATTAGTCTCGAGAAAAAGTTATTCGAAAAGTTCCTACAAGAAGTGAGGGAATCTTTTATGATGTTAGGATTTGGCAATCAACCTTTAGAGATATGGATGACCATACAACATATGGGTTACAAAATATCACATATGCGTCCCAATAAAACTTTTTTTTTCTCTTATGACGACTTCGGTTTCCATTGTGACCAAATTTTTTTGCATTGGTATTGTCTATAAATGTATGTGGGTTCGGGTAAATATGAATATTGATTATTTTAAATTCAAATTATTCAGTTAAGAAGATTGATCTTTGGAAGTTAATTTGTTTTGAATAAATCTTTGGAAGTTAATAATTACTTTGGAAGCTTGGATGTAAGAAGTATCATAGTTTTTATGCAAAAATTATACATAATATGATATGTGATTATATAATGTATGTTTTATGATTTAATATTATTTATATACTTATATTTATGTATTGTGTGTGTGGTGAAATAATATAACTTATGAAAGCCTAATGAACCAAAAAATAATATTTGAAAGCCGATGGAAACGGTATCTGAAGAGAACAAGATGTAAAAAAAAGATGCACAACACTTAATAGGAGGAAGATGTCGCACATGGAAATAAAGGGGATACAAGGAAGAGACATAAATAAGTGGACTTCAAGAGATTGAGAATACAGGAACAATACCAACGATGTCGGAATTCTTTCAGTTTAACTTATTTTCTGTTTTTAGTCTCTTTACTATGAGTAGCTAAATTTTCCATTGTTAGGAATGAGTTGAATTTGATTGAAAACTCTATGTATTCAAGCATGTTATTTATTTAATTTAATATTTGATCTTAAAATTAATATGTTGGATGTTATGTTTTGAATATGTGTTATGGATACTATTTTTTATTTTATTATATACTACTACTGCTACTAACAACAACAATAATAATCACATAAGTCAATAATACAAAACACAAAATCAATTAAGACAATAACCAATTGTCGATAATACAAAATACAAGACCTACTAAGATAATAACCAAATGTAGATAATACAAAATACAACACCATAATTGTCACAATAACCACATCTAGATAATATAATACCAAATACAAAACCAACTAAAATAATTGATTTAAAGTCCGCCACGAGCATAGTCTAATGCTCGGAAGAAACGCTTAAACACAGGATCCTCTGGCACAGCCCCCCAATCTCTTGCGCAACCCTCTAACTCTTTAACAATCACTGCTAGTCTCGAATTAGAAGGTCTTTCATCACTAAGGACTCTATGTGTTGGAACATCAACTAGAACATGTTGAACCTCAGTAGGGCGTATTAAACGAGGATGTGATACTTTGTAGTACCACTCCATGTATGTATCTGTGACCTCAAATGGATATGAAGTCAGATGTGCATCTCTAATGATCTGATTTGCACTAGAATGGCAATCATTCCACTCAATATCTACGTTAAAAGTATTAAAATTTGGAGGTGGTCGTGGTATACATTGTATGTATCCAAACTGTCGAAGGCACCTCTCGGGTAAGTAAGGAACCACATTCCCGCACCAACGAAGATAACCACTGTATAGACATATATCATCAAAAGGAATTACTTGGCGATGACTATCAAATGGACGCCATATGACATCATTAGGTGTCAGGTCGTCTATCATCCTTCGTATTTGATCAACCTTGAGATTGCCGCGTGGATACTTCCACCGCATAGCTCGAGCAACACCCATTCCTGGCTCATCACATGCAACCCGGTTCTCTACTCGATTACCAAGAGTGGGAAAATATTCATAAATCCAACACTGTACATAATTAGGAAAATAATTAAAAATAATAATAAATTTAAATATTAATATTAATATTAATAATTGCAAATCTTAAAAAATAAATACCTGTAAAAGTGTCGCATATCCTCCCAGTTGCTTACATGACATCATTGAGCCATTTCCCAAATGCTCGTATAATGTAACTAAAGAAGCTGCGCCCCAACAATATCTACCACAATTTGACAAATCCTCAAACAATGATAAATATTTTGCGTCTACAAGAGTGACACTCTTGTTTGAAAAAATAGTACAGCCAACCAACAACAACATGTACGCCCTAGAAGCATAGTCAAACATGCCAGTCTTACAATGCCTAACAAACAAATCATACAACCACTCTTGACGGTAACAACCACGCCTAGTCCTCCTTGTCTCTGCTATAGCCTCATCATAAGTCACCCCCAATAACAGATGAGCAAGTGAGGCTGCTCTGTTTTTAGTTATACCTAGAGGTTGGTCGTAGAAATCACCTCTAATCGGAAGGTGAAGTAGACACGCCACATCATATAGTGTAATCGTCATTTCACCAAATGGCATGTGAAATGACGACGTCTCTGGATGCCACCTCTCCACAAATGCAGATAACAGATTGGCATCAACCATCTTTAAACTGGTCCTTTGAAGTGCACTAAGTCCAGACCCATCCAACCAACCTTGTATCAGAGGGGGGAGTTGTGGAGGAACCCGACTCTCCAACTTTTTCCCGTGGGATACTACTCTTAACTCCTTTTTGTCACCGCGCTCCTGCAATAATTTAAAACATTATTATATAAGCAAATAAAGCATTATTATATAAATAAAACATTGCTATATAAATAAAAGTCAAAATAATTAAAACTAATTTTTATATAACTAAACAAAGAAATCAAATAAAACATTATTATATAAATAAAACAATATTATTTAAATTAAACAATCAAAATAAATAAAACTAATAAAAGCTTCTTATATAATTAAATAAAACTATCAAATAATTAAAATAATTATTTACCTGACCAAACCATAACTTATGGGCAATATGGTCATGATACCGTGTGAGAAGAGTCAAATCATAAGGTCCTCCATCATAATATCGTGCAACCTCCTCCTCCTCTTGCTCCTCTGTTGTATGTACGAGTTGCTCCTTCGACTGTTGTATAAGTTGTTCCTCCTGTGCCTGATGAACAAGTTGTTGATCATAGTGTAATTGATATCGTTGTGTCTCAGAATCTTCACATCTTACACGAGAAACCGTACCATCTTCTAATCTACATTGTGGCCCCACTGAAAAATTCAAATATAATTAGTTTTTTTTTTTGTGTAATCAAATATATTTCGTGATTTTTCAATTTTTTTTATAACATAAGAAAATGATAAAGAAGGACTTTTTAAATCATTTTTCTTATAACCCCTTGGTATTTGAACAATAGCATGATTATGAAAAAACATCTAACAATTTGAAGGAAACAAAAACCATATTATTAGTTTAAAACTTTGGGACTCATCATTTGACATAATTAAATTATAATTGTACTTGCACAAATCGAAATATTTGGACGCCATCAAAATCATAAAAAAAAAATGCTAATTGAAAACCAAATATCAATTTGCCTAAAAAGTGAATATAGGTTTTTCTAACCTTGATCTACATGTGCTTTTGACTTGAATTGTTTTGCAATTTCTTCAGGTGATGACAATAATCTCTTCCCCTCATTATTTTCCTTTCTTTGAATGTTTCTCGTATCAACCATCGGCATTTTCCCCTTTCTCTTTCTTACCGCAAAATTAACAAGACTTCTAACCTCATCATCAGTCTCTGTTTCATAATCAGACATCAAGATATGGTTGTAGCTCAAAGGAGAACTACGTTGATATATTTTGAACTTGTTAATATGTTGAGTTTCGATGAAGAAGTGTGTTAGATCACATAAAAAAGAACAGAGGGTGTATGATTAAATATTAAATAGCATTTAATGGGTTTAAGAAAGCAATGCAAAGAAACGTTAATAAGTAAAAAAAATAATGAATAAATATTAATTTTAAATTTATATTCTTTTTTTGTAAATTGAATATATTTTTTTGGTCAAAACAATTTATTGTAGATTGAATATATATTTTTGGTCAAAACAATTTATATACTTAGCAAATAAGAAATGAGTAATTCACCAGAAAAAATGGGTTAATTCAGTTTTTAATCTCTATAAATATTCACAGTTTTGTTTTTAGTCCCTACAAAATAAAATCACACTTTTTAGTTCCTGTGACATTTTCCTTAAGCATTTTAGGGACCAAAAATGTTGATGGAAATTTTTGACAGGGACTAAAAATGTTGATGGAAAATTTTTATAACGACTAAAAATGCTGATAGAAAATTTTATAGGGACTAAAAAGTGTAATTTTATTTTGTAGCGACTAAAAACAAAATTATGAATACTTACAGAGACCATTTACTTAATTAACCCAAAAAATATGAATGTTGATAATGCTTATCATTTACAAGTACAACTCAAATTTGAGATATTTATAGGGACTAAAAACCATATCTAATAACTTCATAAAAAATAAATCGTACTTCAAAATAATTTAATATAAAATATAAAAATAAAATATAATTACTTTTTATACCACTTTTTATACTCCCTCCATCCTAAATTATATGTTATTCTAGTCAATATTAATCTATAATTTAATCCATTTTTTATGTTAGTGTACATTACCAATAAATCATTAATGATTCTTTTTATATTATACCATTTATTACTCTTTCATTTTCTAATTCTTTTTTTTTCTTTTTCATAGTAAACTCCTTCCGTTTTTTATCTTTTGATGTTTTAGCCCTTGACACAAATCTTAAAGAGTAATTAAAGCATATAAATATTTGTATGTTTTTGACTAAAATATCCTTATTTATGATTAAATTTACATGTGATAAGTCAAAGGTCACAACTCATTTAATAGTTTTATGGTGTTTTTCAACAAGGGTAAATTTGGAAAAAAAATATTAAATATACTAAAACATCAAATATTTTAAAATATAGTTGAAGTTGTAAAACATCAAAAGAAAAAAAATGGAGGGAGTATAATTTTGTGAAGTAACTCATAATTTCTCTTTTCTATTCAAAGTTAACTACGGTTCTTAATTTATGTGAAATTGCTAACATGATATATAATTTAGGATGGAATGAGTATTAATTAACTTCTAAAATATATTTACAAATATTTGTTATGAGACGTGATGTATTGTGATATACTCCCTCCGTCCCAAATTGTATGTCGCTTTAGGGGAAAAAATTTGTCCCAAATTATATGTCGCTTTACAATACCAATGCAACATTAATGTTACTTTTCCTATTATAACCTTAACTATTTATTATTCTCTCTTCTTTCAATTCTTTCATTTATTTTTCCCATATATTTATTAAGGACAATTTTGTAAAACAACTCATAATATATCATTCCCTCAAAAAAAAAAACTCATAATATATCTTTTCCACACAATATTAATTGTATTTCTTAATATGTGTGAAATGCCCAAAACATCATACAATTTGGGACGCAGGGAGTATAATTTAGGATGAAATGAGTATTAATCGTGATGTATTTAATCCTTTTAAATTAAATTTGTGAGGAGTAATTCATCAAAGGTTTATGGTATAATCGGCATATATTTGACTCACCTTCAAAGAAGTGTGTTCAAATTCAAGTGTTGGTACAAGAATCTAGTTGGTAGGGGTACTATGTAAGTGTCTGTGTTAAGTGTTATGATATGTCACAACTTCTCTAAATTTTCTTTTCTTAAAATGCTATAAATATAAAATTCACTTTAAAAAAAAATATATCAAGTCAAAACAATTGTCATAAAGTTTTCTAATGCACTAAATACAATTCATATAGAATAATCATAAAGTAGAAGTGGTAACTATGGCATATATTAAAAAAAATATTTTAACAAATTAAATTCATATATATAAGGATTTTGCTATAATAGATTCATTTCATTTTATGAAGGTCTATTTTAGCAACCAACACATTTTTATTTGGACTAAAAGACTCGTCTCTTTGCTTTTTGAAACAATCAAAATTAAGTGACATAAATAATTTAGTGATCAATGAATTGGATTCAAATTTAGTTTATAATAGAACACTATGACATAACTTGATTCATGTAGCTGACCTCGCTTAATGAGATAAGGTTGTTGTTGTAATGTAATTTTATAATTAAAAGTTAATATTTTTTTTCTCTTTTCATCTTAGTCTCTTCCACTGTACCACACTTTCTTTCTTTCTTCTTTTATTATTGCCCTCTCAAGTCTCATCCCTTCTCTCTCTCCACGTTGCTTCAGATTATATTTTTCTTACTTGCCTGGAATTTTCTAATCTTCTAATCTTGGAATAACATGCATCTTTCATGGTAAAAAAAAAAAAAACAAAATCAATTGGTTTTTACGTTGTTTGCTACCTGCACGGTTTCTCTTTCTCTTGTTCCGGAATGAATTCGTAATTGTGCTGGATTTTCATATGGATGTCTATGATTTTCATTGGTAAAGATGAACACCATTGTATCATTTACCTCCATAGTTCTTGTTTATCCAAAGACTTCATGCATGTATTCTTGTTTTATGTTTTGGTTAACCAGAACAAACAAATGTGGAGAGAGGAAAGAGAGTGCGGGAGAGTGGAAGAGAAAAAAAAGTTAGAAAAAAAGATTAACTTTTAACTTTAAATTACATGTATGTCCCTTAGTTTTGATTTTTAAAGAAAGAAAATAGATGGTTTTTGTTTCCAAATAAAAAGGTGTTGCTCGTTAAAATAGACCTTCATAAAATGAATGGGTCTATTGTAGCAAAACCCTATATATATTGATAACTTATTGTTCCATGGTTGTTCAGAAGAAAAAAAACTTATTGTTCCATGGCACCCTTTCCTAGTAAATATACAATATCTAATTGACTTTTTATATAAATACCTCAACATTTTAGTAGTTGTAGTTCATTTATAAAATGTATTTTACACTTGTGGAAAGTATGTAATCATAAATATTTAATAATTAAATTTACTTACTTGTATTTTACCTAAAAACTATAATTTTTCTTGACATGCTACATATCTTTTTAAATAAAAAATTTACTCAATCATTTAAAGTCGTCTTTTAAATGTCGATATCACTCTATCTATCTATATTTATATATCTTTGTAAACTGATTTTGAGTCACTCTTAATTTAAGATTGTGTTTGTGAGTCACTTCTAGAAAATCGTCTCATATCTCTTATAACTTTTCATACTTTTTTATATTATCTATCTTAATTACATCAAGGAAGAAAGTTATGTCATGAAACCCTAAACAAATTGTATAATTTTACATTGTTTTGTTCATTGGCGCCAAAACCCTTGCATCTCAAGTGACAAAATGACAATCATACCCTTCTTTGTCCTTTAGAAAAGAAAAAAAAAAGACCCTACCATTTGTACCCTTGGACGCCTAAAATGCATTCAAAGTGTTAAGAGTAATGCATGCAACAAGGCAAATGTCAGGAGAAATACATGCAACAAGTCAAGTGTTACCCATACAATAAACCAAGTGTCATAACCCATGAGAAATATATGCAACAAGCCAAGTGTCAAGAAGGATACATGCAGCAACCCAAGTGTTACTATGCAATGAACCAAGAGTCATTGCTCATGAAGAATACATACAACAAGCCAAATGTCAAGAGGAATACATGCAACAAGTCAAGTGTTATCCATGCAATAAATCAAGTGTCATGACTCATAAGGAATACATACAACAAACCAAATGTCAAAAGAAATACATACAACAAGTCAAGTGTTGCCCATGAAATGAACCAAGTGTCATGAAATACATGCAACAAGCCAAGTGTCGAGAAGAATACGTGCAACAACCAAGTGTTATCCATACAATAACCCAAATATCATGAGGAATGCGTGCAACAACCCAATTGTTATCCATGTAGTAAATCAAGTGTCAAGAGGATTACATGAAACAAGCCAAATGTTATTCATACAATAAAACATATCTCTTTCTTCTTCCCTCATGAATCTCAACCCCCTCTATTTCTCATGAACTCACCAAAACCTACACTCCCTATCATCTTTTTTTTTCTTTCTAAAACGGGCATCTATCTTCTTATGTCATCAATCACAACCCTCTTTCTTTCTTCTGGATCCTTTCCACCCTCTCCTTCTGTGCTTGCTCTCCACAAATCACGTGAAATATGGATAATGCATCTCTATTACGACTTCTTCAATAGTCAAATTCTTCCATGACTCTGTCAATGATTGGATTCGCACCGTCAATGAGTCCACCTCCATTGAGCCTTGCCCCGACGTCAAACCTTCTGTAATTGGAAATCGCAACTTGCCGTAGGTCAATAACATGTGACTTGAAATCGATCTCGTCCTTCTCATTCCTTCCCATACGACACCACTCTCTCTCTCTCTCGCTCTCTCTCTCTCTCTATATATATATATATATATATATCCCTTATACCTCTCTCCCATATCTCTTGATTATTAAATAATGGGTGTACCAAAAAAAATTGCTAGAAGTTTTGAAATGATTATAGATGTGTATGGTTTCATTTAAAGAGTTAATGGTTTGATTATGTATTCATTAATTTTTTTTATATTGCTATTTGTTTCTTTGCAGATTTGTGGAATTCTAAATAGTGAATAATCTTATAGATGTATGACATAGTGTATATCAAACAAAGACTCGCATAAAATTTCTTTTATATATGGTTGAAGAACTTCAAATTATTTATGTGATTGTTATTATTTTTAATAATGAATTTTTACATGAATAATTTACTATACATTATTTTGAATTGAACTTATGACAATAATTTTATTTACCACAACTTCTAACAATGTTACATTTTAAATATAATTGACTCGCACGAGAGTGCGATCTAGTTATCTATAATACTAGAAATTGTTACGAAAATTGGAAAATATCTTGTAGAAGATTTGCAACATAAAACCAAACCAAATTATACATTAGAGAAATAGCTAATGAAATATAATCTTAACATAACTATTTAATCTATTAAGTCTCATTTTATTTACCACGCTGTTACATTACAAAAAACTCTGTAAAGCCTAACTTATAATGCTAAATAGGAGATATACTTGCTTGGTCACAAGCTCAAATAAATATTATTTGGGCACACACAAAATCAAAAGAAAAATAAAAGAGAGTACAATTGAGAGAGTGAATAATATCAATCGATGTGACTAAATAATTTTTCTTTAATTTTTTTCATTTCATGTATGAGTGCCTGAGTAATATTAATTTGTGGTTGTGTTCATGAAAGATTTTCTCTACTAAATAGTAGATGAACGCTTTCGATATTAGCAAGTGTTGTCTATTCCCAAGGTGCATTTGAAACATTGTATGAAGCATGGGGAAAATACAAGTATATGTTGAGGAAGGGTTCAAATCACATACTCCCTCCGTTTCAAAATAAGTGTCACTTTAACCAAAATAATTTGTTTTAAAATGAATGTCACTTTACATTTCCAATACAACTTTATTTTTTTTTCTTCCAACTTTACCGTCTCCAACTTCTCTCTCACACAATTTTCAATTCAACTTTAAGTTTGTCTTTTCTTTATAAAGTAAGGGCAGTTTAGTAAAAGTGTTATGTCTAATGATTATTTCATTTCATTCCTTAATCTGTATACAATTGGCTAAAACGACACACGTTTTAAAACAGAGAGTAATAAAATACAGTTGTGACCCTCAAGTTTTATAATCCAGCGATACATGCATTTTGATGTGTTAACTGTTTTTTGAAGTATGTCTTGTTATACATGCATGCTTGATTGCTAATCTTTTATAAAATGTTGATCATAGTCACAAAAGTACAATGTCGAAATTTTGAAATCTTGTAAATATTTTTGAATAAAAGCCTTCCACGTGTTACTTTGAGGTTATACTTTCTATTTTGCCTCAATTGGTTCATACTCCATTTGCCTTGGATTTTAAGCAATGTCTAACACCAACTCGATTCTATAAATGTATGTGAGGTGTTTTTTTATTCAATATGCTTCGTTTGTTATGAATTTCAGAGATGAGACCAAGGAAGTAGACCCAAGCCACTGCAGACAAGAAGAAGACTTCACCAACTAAGCACCTCCAGAGAAGATACATCATCAACTGGAGAGCAGAAAAATTCTTCCTGAAAAAGTACTCTCAATTCAAACACCCAGAAAGTGCGTTGAACTTGCTAATGAGTTCAACAAGAGAAACCGAGACACCTGGCCAATGATCAATAATGAACTTGCTGATTAGTTCAATGAGGAGTCGGAGGAGGAGGACTGACTACTAGGGTTTAGCAAGGAAAAAGGAGAAAATTGCTGATATATGCGATTAATTAAACTTACCAAAATTATTATTTTCTTATTTGTTTTTTTAAAAATATGTTTATAATCAATAATCAATATACATAGTTGACTGTAAAATTTATCTAAACCATAATTCTTTATTGTCCAAATGTATAAATAATTTTTTACGATTGGTGTTGAAACAATCTAATTAAACGTTTTTGACAAAAATATCTCACTAGTTAACATCTTATCCTCACTTCTATCATATCTATAAATCGGTATTAGTAGTTGCATAGTGATTTTTAAGGAGCTACACAACCCAGTGACATGCATTCACACATCTTGGTAGTAAGATATCCAGATTTCAAGCTCAATTTTATAGATTTAAAGAAAAACAAAATTTAATTTAAAATCTAGATCGATATTTATCGGACAGCAGAGATGCATGTGCATGCATGCAATCACACTGTATCTAATCCAAGTCCGAATTTTTCACCGTCCAAACGACATTCATGGAAACAAAAATATTTTTTAACCAATGATTCCAAACATTATTCTCAAACACAGACTGTGTAACATCCATTATACAAAATCAAATTCATCTAAAATCAATTTACAAACTTTTAATCCAAGCACACTATCTGTTATGCAGGCTTTTTGCCATTGGCTTTTGTCTTATTTGATCTTTCGTAGCAAAATTAGAGGATACACATTCCTCTTGCGCTGGCTATGTCAACATTCACCATACCGAAATAAAAAATACATTTTTATAGTGTTACTCATGTTGTAATAGGAGCTAAAACATCTGTATTCTGTACGTAGAAAAAATTGAGATAAAAAAAATAGCAAAGTTGCATAATTTTAAACCCATTAAAGCTCATCTTATGACAACTTCCAATTTGTTCTGTACCAGATCTCTTACTTTCCACTGCATTGAAGGAGAAACAAAACTGTTAGTAGCCAGTAAAACAAAATATGACAACATCAAACCTAGACTAATATAATTGCGCTTATTATTTCTAATTATATTTAATACCTGCAGATCATTAATTTCATCATCAGTAAGAGAACGTTCCATAGATCTGTATGTAATCCTATAGCAGTGGCTAGTCATTCCTTTCTTGTTGGTGAAATTGTCTATTAGTTGCACCTGCAATTTCATGAAACAAAACAGAATCAGAAAAGGACCAAATTTAATGTCATCATAATTCAGTTTAAAACTAAAATGAATGACAGATCTCAGGAAAAGAGGGGAAATGAAAGAAAGAAGATAAGAGGGTAAATAGTTGAGAAGCCTAGCATAACAAAAAGAAAAACCTTGATCGCTTAGTGCTCATGGTTCTTTTTCTAGGTTACAAGAAACAGAAGTTACGAGGAACGTCAATGCAACTCTAGTCATCCATGAATATCGAAGTTACATCCCCGTGTGATGATCATGGGGATGCTGTAGTTCCATCCTTGCAAGCAATGCAACAGTCACTTGCGTTCGCTAATGCTTATGCAGAAAATTCTACTTCAAATAGATATTCCACGTCACCATTGTATTCTAATTGGAAGCACAGTCTCTTGGGAGAGTAAGAAACTTGCTAGATCTAGTCCAATACAGAGTATAAAGCTATTATGACCATTACGAATTAAGCTAGTTTGTGATAATTAATGTCTAAAAATTAGTAATTTGAATTGAAGGATAACTAGTTGTTGAGAGTTTGTTAAGTTGTTTTTGAATTTTTGTTATTAATTTTGAGAAAATGTTAGTAATGCTAAGAATAAGAGATGCATTTGAATTTAAACTTTATGTTATGCTCTAGTACTATTTATAGAGCCATGCGATAAAAGATTCATTATTCTCCACTGCACAATAATTTATATTTTGTAGGCTCTACTCTTATATAATAAAAATAACAATATGCCTTCAGGGTACACTGACATTGCTTCTGTTAACTCAAATGATCAATTAACAGGGGTATTCATAATTCTCAGATAGACTATATTATAGCAAGCTTGTTGCATGCAACTAATAACATCTACAACGCTTTTTGGTATTTATGTAAATAATATAAAATGATTATAGGAATATTAGCTAATTAGGATAGAGATGATATTGTAGTTATGCTGTAATTAATAATACTGATTATATGTTGATTCTCTTAAAGCCTAATAAAATAGTCTATCTCTACAGTATAGTTGAAACTTTTCTCTCATTCAACAATGCTAAAACCTGAGGGAGAGTGTTACTAACTGTACTGACACCTGCACCGCCCCTGTCCTATTTAAACAATAGTTACACCCCTAGTAAAAATACTGGAGTCCAAATTATTTGTTAATTCATTAAAAGTGTTCTCTTCCTTACTACAACCACATATTCCTACAACAACTTGCTCTATATTCAGCACAGATAGAACACTAACTATAGCGGTAACAAGTATAATCGAAGTCTCCTCCTGTTACAACAGCGATTAATCCCAAAGCATTCTGGTCTATGTTCATTCGAAGGCACCGTGCGGATATATAAGTTTACAAACCCAATTTAATGATTCATCTCAAACAGAGTTTTATGTTCTTTTATGAGAACAAGCAGCCAAGACCCATATCTCTTGTAATAACTTATCTGACACCAATAACTAATTACCAACATGAAATCAAAGCTTCTTCGAAACCTAGTCGTCTTATAACAATAATTACCAAAATCTTATGGGGAAAAAAATACCGTCTGAGGCTACCAGTCTCTATTTTATAGCTTAATTAGAGATGATAGGAATGTATTTTACAGATCACATGAGATCAAGCACAGCCGTTTAGAATCTATCGAGTGTCTCAAGGGCCTCTTCTATGTTCTGTTAGTCTTAGCACCTTATTCCTTTTAACTGAGCTGCTGTTTCTTTTACGAGTTAATTTTGGGCTGAAAAAAATGTTGTGGTGAGTGGTGATTTAAGCTTCTGGTTTAATGATTCTGGTAGGTTTAGATCTGGGAGTGGTGGCTTAATTGATTAACTGAGAAGCCAATGCTAGTATCTGTGCAAATATTGTCGCATCATCCCTCATCTATAATCTCATATAATGTAATTTTTCCCCATTGAACAATATGAAAGCTGCTAAATCGAGAACCTAAATAAAAGTAACCAGAGATAATTTGGCTCAAATTATTCAAAGATGTATAATGTACCTCTTCTACAAGATCTCCCGCTACTCCTCTAACAACTTCACACAAATTGTTTTCAGTAAATGATTCATTGATCCAGAAACTGATGTCCTTGTAACAAGGAGGATACTGTAAGAGGAAAACCGAAATAAGAATTAGAATGTCCTAAAAAAAATTGCTAATTTATCCAGTTAATATAAATTTCTCATGGTCAATAAACAATACAGTCTGACATGCAGAATATAACACCAAGGGTCCAAGCAAAAAAAAGCGTTTGTAAGATTGTTTAATTAAATTCCCTCTGGTATAAGATTTACATATATTAGGCAAAAAATTATTTGACAACTGAAACAAAAATGCAGAAATTTCCTCTCAAAACAAAAATGCAGAAATTATACTCTAAACTTCTTCGTTTAAAATAGCCACGTAACTGAATTATATCATGACAGGAACTTTTAACATAGTAAAGCAATAAAGTCAAATGGACAGATGCATTTCTATTTTTAATCATACATTACAATTCAAACCCACAATTTCTCTCTAAACAATGTTTTTTTGACGGTATTCTCTCTAAACAATGTAAGTATTGAAAGTTTTGCACAAAAATTACATGGGCCATCTTATGTTTCAGTCAAATGGATCATTCACTTACAACTTAAAATTGCGGTATTTTATTTTGAAAGGAATAAAAAAAATCCTTTTTGTGGTTCATTTCTGTAACTTTGCGCTTGGTGCATTATTTTGTACTCTCACCTTTATTCTTATCTATATATATTATTATTTGCCATTAAAAAAAAGGGAATAACAAAATTCCTAACCATTAACTACACAGAAAAATGATAACAAATGTAGTCACCAGGAATATAAATGCACATGTAATGTAGAAGTTACCTTTGAAAATGGCTTAAATTTGACCCCTAATTGGCCCTTGGAGAACTGTATATAAAATAATAGAAAAGAAAGTAACACATTAGAGATCAAAAGGAGTGAAACTTGAGAAATATTAATTTGATTATCAGAATGACTAACTCATACTTGCAGACACATCTAGCAACCACGAAAAAAAAATATTGAAGGATGTTTGTCAAACATGTCCAATAAATACCTGGGAGGTGAATCGCTCATCATCCGACCAAAAGAGACGAATATCCGGTATGTCAAATAGAACCATAGCTAACCTCTCCAAACCTAGGCCAAAAGCCCAAGCAACATTATTAGATTTCCCATTTCTTTTCAGAATCTCTTGCTCTGTCACTCCACACCCCAAAACCTCCAACCACTTTTCCTGAGACAAAAAATGATAATTCCAAGGTTATTTGAATAAACTAGAAATCCCTGCTTTAATTGATTTGAAAATATTTCTCGGGGCTCCCTAATGTGGAGTTCTTTTGATTTATAATTTGAGCCAGTCTTTTGATTTCTGGAAACACATACACACACAACCTCAATTTTTTTGAAGAATATATAACCTCAATTTAATCTTGGAAAGGTACCGTTTACCCTTTTGCATTTGATTGGTAAATATTAAGTGCAAGATGCATTTGTTGCATTACTTCTCTCCCTGTTTGTTAAGTCAGATTAGGACTACTTTCTGATGATTCTTTTGTTTTCATTGAAATTGAAAAAATATATTAGAATGAAAGAAATAAAAGTACAACTCGGGTGAGAATAAGATTGTTATAAACAAAGATCCTTTAATTGACCAAACACAATATTGTAAGATAAAATTACATATTCAATAAGGTCAATTTGACACATGATTATGTTAACCAATTAAAAAAATTTGGCATGTGATCCACAATGAACACAGTAATTCAGAAGTTTACCCGATAGATGGCTTATCTTATATCAGCAAGTGACCCTCATGCTGTAACCCCTATCTCCGTTTCACAATACTTGTCGCTTTTAAGGAATTTACACATACCAAGAAATCAAATAAATTTTGTTATTTTTGATGAAATTATGTGTGTTTCTCTATAATACCCTTAACCATTTATTATTCCATTCTATTATTTCTCTCTCTACAATAAATAAGTAAGGGTATTATTGACAAGTCAATAATTAATGTTGCAATGAAACTTGAAAGTGACAAGTAATGTGAAACAAAATTATTCTCCAAAAGTGACAAGTATTGTGAAACGGAGGGAGTATAATGCATCAAACAGATCTAAGGTAATAACCATATGCCAGTGGTGATTTTGAATACAGAAAGTGAATCAGACACCATAATTTTGGAAGCAAAAACTGTTAACAGAAATTATGCAAGCATGGTACATTTAATAGACAACCATGAACATAGAATACCTTGAAATATATTTCAAGTTCAAATGATGGATTAGTAAATGGGAAATAGGTATCAACCCAGCGCATTTCCACATCACCTGAAGTACAAGGGAAAAGATTATAAATAAACATTTTGTAAATTATACTCGGCTCCAAATGAATATATCAAATTTACAATCACAGCTAGACACCTTGATTAAATATAATTTCTAACAGAATCCTTTTAGCATTACAATGAGATGATCATCATAAAATATTAAAAATTCATTTTCCTGTTGGCGGAATTTTACAGGCAATGATAATTCCAATTTCCATTCCACCAAAAAGGCTATAAATTATGGACATTTATTTGTTGGTGTTATCTTTTTTATTTTTTATTTTATTGACTAATTGTTGATGTTATCTTATAATTGTCATTTTTTATTGTTTACCTAGGAACAACATTAAAGGGTGGCCTATTGCACAAGGCTCCCACAATATTGGGGTCTGGAAGGTCAGGCACATTCAGCCTTATCCCTGTAAGCAGAAAGGATCTTTCAAAAGCCTGAACCCGCCACAAATAAGTCTAAAAGGCATAAAAAAAATATAAAATAAAATCTCAGACAATGGGAAGCTCTACAAAAACTTTGAATAGTTGTGTTGTGTTATGCATGAATCAATGTACATGAAATGAAAATGAAGTTTTTATCAAACTCACATCGATTCTTTGTTTTCTTTAAATATTTCATCTTACTAATCCTCTTCAATTATCAAATTGCAGCAACTGTAAAATGAAATGTGTGCATTGGCTATTTGCAAATACCAAATAAATGGCGTGCTAGACCCCCGAGGCAATTCTTTAGGTCTGCTGCTACAAATGATGTGCCATCCATCCCAGATGCTTCCCATTCGTCTGGAACAAAAACCCGAAAGCCTTCCATCTACATGATATCAAAAGAGGAAATCATATAAATGTATTATTAGGGAATAAATCAGTTACTCCATAAGGGACATACTTGATGGAAGACAGGGTAATGAGTAGAATCAATTGAATCCCTTCGATAAACATCTCCAGTAACAAGGAAGTGAGTCTGTCCATCTCTCAATAACTCTGCCTGATGAGCACTTGTGTGGCACCTTAAAACAGTTTGAGGGTCTATGTAGTATGTATCATTATAGCTCCTACTGACATGGTCTTCAGGAACCAAGACATCATCAAAGTTCTGGAACATAAAGAAGATTGTCAGAAAGAAGCCCTGTTATGAAGTTCAAGCTATCTTGTGAATGAAAAAGAAATACTCCCTCTGTCCCAAATTAAGTACCACATCAGAACAAAAAAAGTCTCAAAATAATTGTTTTATGTTTTCAGTGTAACATTAAATATTCTATTCCAATTCTGTTCCCAAACTAATACTATTATAAGCACCACTCTCAATTCCACTATACTCCATTACGCGTTTACGACATGGTTAACATGGGTAATTTTGTAAAATTGTCACATTCTCATTTATGAACAACTTTCTTTATCTGTGCAAAACAACCTATAGTGACACTTAATATAAGACAGAGATTAATGTGTAAGATAAGAAATTAACATGAATAGAGTTCATTGAATACATTGATAAGGAGTGATCAACAATATAAGAAACCAATTAGTTGGTTAATTAGCTGTCAGCCAGATGGTTAATAAGGGACTAAACTGCGTACTTGTATTCATTATGAAAAGTGGAATAACTGAACCAATGTGAAAACAAAATAACATCAATGCATGCATCATATATGAAATAAGGGAAATGAATTTTTTGATGCATTTTTCCATACCTGCTTTAGTGAAACAATGGGAAAAAGGTTGTCAAACTTATTGAACTTGTTTGAATAATTTGTGTCAAAATAGTCATATATTGCATTCTTGATTATCCCAAGAGGGTGTTGATCCCTCTTATGAAGCTGCATTCCAAGTTTTGAAAATATGCTGTCTGGAACATTATTTGTTGGATCGTCGTCCTTCACTACATCTAAAAGACCAAGAAGCACAAATAATAATAATTTCTTGAACCAAACAATACTTTTCAATAAAAACAATGACATAAAGTAACACTGCACACAGAGTAGAGGCGCATACAAAGCAAGAAAAAAGAATAAATAAAGCCACTTCCCATAACATCCCCGATACTTCTACAATAATAATTATATCCAAATATGAAATTGCAATAAAATGTCTTCAAACTTCATTCATTTGGAGAAAAGGGGAAATAGGACATAGTCATAGTCATAGACATTTTCATTCGTTATTACATAATTTGTGGTTGTATAGAACAACTGTCAGTGAATTAAATGATTCAAAACAACAGGGAAAAAGAATTGAGTATCTTATAGTGCACATGTAGCTAGGTCTCAAAGCTTTTTTGTGGATTACCATGAATGATTTCAGATTATATACAGTATATTAGGCATTAGAACACGAGTTTAAAACATTTTCAACAAATCACAACCAATGTGACTTTAAAATTAGTTATGATTAAAGTCAAATCTTATGAATGATATGCAGATTATGATTGTCTGACAGGGTAAAAAGTATTTACACCAATAACAATGTATATAAATTAAATCTTATACATTGTGAACCAACAAAACCAAACCGCAGTACCTTGTCTTGTAACCTTGACTCCACCAATATCCAATGCGGAGAAAACTGGCTGCAGCCTTGATTTCTTGCGGGAAAGTTTGTTGGTAGAGAGAGAAGCAGTGGAAGAAGAGAAAGGTAAACAAAACTTTAAGGTCCTTAGGCTATTATTACTTTGACGAAATAGCGAAAGTGTAGCATGCACTGAAGAGATCATCATTCCCACACAGATGACTGAGTCTTACAATATTGCACTCAATTTCTGCCAAAAATTGAATGAAGCAAGATGAACAATTTGGTTAATAAACATATTCAAAAGGGGAAATTTCACATTGCAGATATTTTTATTAGCTATGTTGTCAGTTCTGCAGCTTGCTATAGCAAGCAACTACAGAATCGCGGTGAGCTATGCTCGTCTGCGACATAATTCTATTGTGCGTTTACTGGACCGGCTATAGCGGCTGCAAATGTGCTGGAATCGTGCGCGCGCAACACTTCTTTAACACTCATTCTTTTATTGAATGAAATTCATGTGAGTTCAGACATTTTGGAAATTGGCCACACATACAGTGATGGGATCCACATCCAAAAAAAAAACCAATTATGTTCATATAGAAGCATAAAATTACCCAACAACAAATCAATTCAATTTCCCTATAGGAAAGTACCCAATTTGCACAGAAAATCGATTAAGGAGAATTATACTTACAGATTCTTCAAGAGCCAAGAGCGAAATCGAACCGAGTGTGAAGTGTAGTTGTTGAGTTCAGAGTTCAGACCCCATTTATCGACTCTCTTTCTTTTGCTCACACATACGTTCTGTTGTTATAGGATAAAAGGGTCATTTTCTTTTATCCACAAATTTATACCCGATTATTTCAGCTGATCTGAGACAGAGTTAACAGAGCAATTACCCTCCTGAAATCGTAAGTTTCGTCAATTACCCCGACATTAACAAAACTTCAGTTACCCCATTTAAATTGCACAACGTTAATCAATTTACATCCTCCGTCAAATATTTCTGTTAGTACATTTTGCAAATGTCCCCCTGAAATTTTTCATTTATATGCAAAATACACCCTGAACTTGAAAATTTATATTTTTTTTCTTATCCTTCATTCAAAAGATATTAAAGACAAACAATCAACGATTAACTTTAATACTTTAAACTCTACAAACCCCCTAAATACTAATACATGATCACATGCCTCATCATTGTTAACATCTTGATCACTAATAGCTTCTTCATTCAAATTAAAGGATACTGAGCACTTATGTGAAGGTCCCATTGAAGTGTCCTTAGCATGTACTTCACTATTCCCAGTTCTCTCATTCTCTTGTTTCTCTTATCCATCTGACATATTCATTAACAACTGCTTGTTCTATATTTGTTGTTTGCAAATTATGTTTTCAAGTCTGAAACAGATAGTAAAATGTACAAAAAGTTGTTAAAATGAACAAGAATTAAAACTGATGAGAACAGGTTGTAAGATGTCTACAACATGTACAATTACTTAGCTTTAAAACTTTTAAAATATAGGTACTGAAATGCTAGAATGGCATGGGAACGTTGTGTGATTATGAATTAGTATTTAGGGGGTTTGTAGAGTTTAAAGTATTAAAGTTAACTGTTAATTGTTTGCCTTTAATATCTTTTGAATTAAGGATAAGAAAGAAAAAAATATAAATTTTCAAGTTCAGGGGGTATTTTGCACGTAAGTGCAAAACTTCGGGGTGGGTATTTGCAAAACGTTATGTTGACTAACAGAAAAATTTGACGGGGGGTAAATTGATTAACGTTGTGCAATTTCAGGGGGGTAATTGAAGTTTTGGTAATGTCAGGGGGGTAATTGACGAAACTTACAATTTCAGGGGGGTAATTGCCTATTTACTCTATATAACTTAGACTGTTACTTTTCCCACCTTATATCTTTCCTCGCGCGCCCTATTTTTTTCCTCCAAAAATACCCCTAGTCCGGAATATATAATCCGAACGCCTTTTGGAAAATGATTTTTGGAAACATTCGTGGATTTTGGCACTTAAACCACCCTGATGGATGTTGATGCCAATGTTGAGGGAATGGATTTGGAGTACGTAATCCGAACAATTTTTACTCGTCCGGATTATTTAATCTGAATTGTGTAAATCACGTCGTTGAAAGTCAACAAATGGAGTGAGAAATGATGTTTCCGGATTACATAATCCGGAATGTGTTAAAACTATCCGGATTATGTAATCCGAACTGCATCAGCACAGAGGCAGAAGCCATCTGTTTTGGCTGAGCCTCTGGTTTAGAGCATTTAGTCAACTGTTTTGGCCTTTGACCATTTGTTCAAACAGAAAATTTAATTTATAACATTCAATTAACAACACAATATAATTTTCAAACATTCAAACATTAATAAAACACAAAATTATCCAAGTGTTACATAACTAAAAATCATCCAAAATATTCAAACATAAACAGAAAATAAATTACAATCAACCTTTATCACTACACCCCCACCACCCCTGCCACCTCTGGAACCCCCGGCACCCCTGCCACCCTCAATAGCTCCCCGACGACGGTAAACCTTTCCATCATGCACCTCTTTCAACACATCGTCCAAATGTTGTCATTCAACAGACCCTTGTGGCACCAGACCACTAGACATCACATCATATACGTGGTCTCTGATGATGCTCATCCTTCCGCTAAGCTGTAAGTACTCATGCTCTCCATCCTCCTAAGTAGCAAGCGCATCAATGATGTATCCATCTATTGCCTCCACATCATGAATTGCACGATGCCCCAACTGCTCAGGTGTCAGCACATGATCAAGTGCATGCTGAAAGCGGTTTGTGATCTCCACCAAATTAGTAATAGGAGGTGCACTCTCAGCGGGATGTCTCGGTATGGTCTAAACCCTCCCAAACTGACGAAGCACCCGCTCCAGCAGATATCTCACCTTGCGGTCTCTGTATCTGAGCCATCTAGAGTAAAGGTTGACCCGCTCAAACGGACGTGCCTCACGGTGCTCTCCATATGGGACCATGACAACGCCACTCAGATCCAGCCTATCCAGATGGTTTTTGTAGTTGTCATAGAGAAATCAAACTAACCTTCCATGTGATGTTTATCAAGGGTTGAAATCGGTCCTTTTGAGCAAGAAATCACCAACTTTGGTTGGATTTTTGTAGTTCGGATTTTGGGATTATAGGGAGAGAGAGAGAGTAAAAAGTGAAACTGTAAAAATGGGGGGTGAACTTCCTTTCATATTTCGAATTTGTCCGGAATATGTAATCCGGATCACATCTTAAATTTCCGGATTTAGTATTCCGGAGGGCTATTTGGTAATTTTTCCAGGGCGCGTGAGAAGGGCATAGGGTGAGAAAAGTAATAGTCTATAATTCATGTGAAACGGATTGATGAATTATTTTCATAAGATTTCGAAAATAGCTTATAATAAAAACAACTTATAGTGTATACGAAAATAATTTAACTTTATTATATACGTCGTTATACAAAGAGCTTATCCACAAGTGTTTCTCATGTAAGCATTTGCGTTATAAGCGGTAAATTAGTTTATTTAAACATGGTCTCATAATTTGTTGTTCACAATCAAGGTAATAAAAATTGGACTGTCCCGTAAGTGTAGCTCAGATGATAGCTACCAAGGATAATTTGTGCAGGGGTCGGGGTTCGAACCCCGGATTCCCCACTTCTCCACACATAATGTGTGTGAATCTAGTCATTAGGCTACTTGACCAAAAAGAAAAAAATGGACTCAATTGGCTACTATCACTTCTGCACAAAATTGAGTGGCGAATCGAAAAACCATACAAAATAAGTTGTTGAAGCGATTCAATAGGTTAAACCGCGTTTGTATTTTTTATCAATTAAAAAAATTTAAATACAATTATGGCTCTCCTATTTTGGTAAAACTACACTTTTGGTCCTCTTTGGACCAATCCATCATTTTGACTATCCAATTTGAGGATGTGAGAATAAATTAGGTGATCTCATATAAAAACGAATGACTAATTGTTGAGAGCCTTCAAAAACACTAGTAGGTGTTAAATTGAGGTACATACCAAACATACGAAGGCAAAAGAAGACAAATTATAATGATACAAGGGGTCGAGAATTAACGAAAGGAAATAAATATTCTTACTAATGAATGGGACAATTTTTATTTTAAAGGAACAAATGGGACAATTGGCTTCTAGAAAAATGTTCGCTTCATTAAACCTTTTTTTTTTTTTGCGAAAACGTCATTAAATCTTAATAACAATACTAATAATAATGATAATGAATAATTTTTTCCGATTCATTAAATGACCGATGTATTGTTTAATGAAAATGAAAAAGAAATATTTATTAGCACCATCACAATATACCCGCTCCATAAATAGCTCCTAAATGGTGGAAATTTAGGAACATCTTGAGTAAGTCATGGCAGAATTCCCAGGTTGCTTGATCTGTTGGTGCATTCTTCCACTGTATCAGGACCTTTGTTACAGCAAATAGATCTTTTTGGACCATCTTCCTATCAAAAATTGTCTTAGTTCAGCTGATGAGGCAAGGGGAGCTATAGTAGTAGGGAAAGAAATTACAAGAATGGTGCTTGGGTTTAGACACAATTTCAACTGGGACACATGAAACACATTATGGATACCATAGACAACTGGTAATTTCAATTGATAAGTTGCATTTCCAAAGCAATACAAGACTTTGAAAGGGCCATAGAACTTTGCGAGGAGTTTGTTAAAGTTGTGGTGTGAAGTATAGCTTTGTCTATAAGGTTGCAGCTTCAAGTAAACAAAGTTTGTTAAATTGGAATGTGATGCAGATTGCAGGGTTTGTTCCATCTCATATATCGACATAGCTTGTTGTTTTGAGCCTAATGCTTTGCTAATATAAGCTATTGGATGGTTGTCTTGCAATATGACAACATTGTTTCCTTTACCAGAAGCATTGTTTCCACCACAAAACCTTTTAATATTGGTAAAGGAAGAACATGAGCAAGGATCAAGGCCTGTTTGAGATTTTTAAAGCAATTATGGAATTATTATCCAACTGAAAACAATTTTTTAAGATATAAGTAATGAACTTAGTGATTTTGCTAAAGTTCTTGACGAATCGCGGATAATACCCTGCTAAATATAAAATTCCTATCGATTGCTTGATTGTTTAGGGTTGGGACCAAGTGCTGATAACTTGAATTTTGACAGGGTCAGTAAAGACAACAACACCGTTTGAGATAAATTGACATTTGCTTTTGTTGAGAAACCAACAACTCGTAGTTTATAACAGTATCAAAAATCAACTTTAGATGGTCAGTATGAAGAAATTCCTTACCATTCAAATTTGTTATGCCTATAATCTTATAGAAAACCATTAGCCTTGAATCTATAATTTATATTTGTGTTTTGATCTAATTAATAAGTTTAAATTTGAATTTACTTAATTTTGAAGTATTAAAGATAACTACTAGTAAGTTTTTATTGAATGTTTTATAAAAATTGGTTCAAAGCTAAACTAAGTTTTTTGAGCCATTGAGAATCAAAGTTGTTCGTTCTTTGAAGCAAGAGAATTGCTCTATAGGTCTCTCGGTTTGCTCAAGATCTCCTAGGACTTATTAGATTGTAAATTTCAATTGCACAAAATCAATCGGATGATACGACTCAATCATTGCTTTTTGTATCATAGTGTAACTTCTGATCGTCTTATTTTAGAGGTTGAGAAATTCATGAAACACATAGAGCAATAAACTTGAAGTAAACCTCAAACATTGCGCTCTTATCTACGAACCAAGAGATCTAAGCCTTCACTCAAGTCTCGTTACTCAACTCTAATTTTGGGGTGTGCAAGCCAACATGTAGCAAACACCACCCAACCCTATAAGTTATGGGAAATTTTAATGTATACCCTAATGACACTCTTTAAGGATCTTATATACTCCCTCCATCCCACAATGAGATGTGCATTGTTCACACAACATATTTTGCATGTATTTTTCTACTAATATATAAACACAAACGATAACATATAAGATGTTGTCGAATTTATCTCGATGAATATTTTTAAAATATCAAATTTTTTAATTTTTTCTAATAAATAACTAGTATATTAAGGTCAAAATTATGCATCAACATATGTGAAATTCATGTATTTAACGCATCAAAATTTAAAATATTTAACTTTTTCAATAAATAATATTTTAATTTAAAATCCTTATAGAGTGTTTTAAGACACTTGTTGCTCAAAACCCATAGCTATAAGCAAGTTCAATCACTTTAAATCCCCCAGTGAAAATACAAAACCTGAAAGAAATGAATATCTGCATGCCAAAATGCCAGAGAAGAAAAAGCACAAAAAAAGTTGGCGTCAACAAAGAATTTTGATCCCTTGAGGTCGGTGTTCTTGCATAGTGCCTTTTTTCTTTTTCCATCTTTATGAGGGTTCGAAAAATATAGCCACTTTACACTTTTGGTGGGTCACAGAACATTACAAATCGATTGGGGTCAATTATTCTCTCTAATTTCATAAAAAAATATCATGTAATTTTGCAAAGTTAATTTATTTTAGAGGAAATTTTTCAAATTTAATGTTTATATATAGTTTCTTTTTAGAAACATGTATATTTATAGAGTTCGACTTAGATACACAATCACCTTAAAATAATTGTACATTGGCGTAAATTAAAAATTTATAATATCGTCACATAAACTCATTTTTTTTGTCAAGTAGTCTAGTTGCTAGAATTAAAAAGGTGAAAATGGGGTGTCCAGGGTTCAAACTCCGGCCCTACATATAATAATTCATGTTGTTGTCAACTGAACTATGCTGGAGTCACATAAACTCACTTTATAACTGCAATTTATGAATAACTATGCGATTGTGAATTCTCATTTCCTTTTCAGAAAAAGAAAGAATTTTCATTTTGGATGTTGATGTAAAAATAGTTTATACCTACAATGCATCTCCTTTTCTCATATTTTATTTATAACACCAATAATCCAAATTTTGATCGATCATTAATAAAGTGCTTTTTTTTTGTTTTATCAATATGATTGCTTAAGTAAAAAAATCAATAATTACAACTCTTATATATGGATTAGGATCCTCTAAAATGTAGAGTTTTTTTAGTAAATAATGTCGGAATCTAAACAAATGAAATATAAAAAAAGGATAACATTGAAATGTGAAAATAACATGAAAAAATTTATTTAAAGGTTGAGATGTAAAAATTTAGAAAACATGAGAGAAAACAATTAGTATGATCTAAACATCTCAATAGTGAATGGCTTTGCTATTTGTAATGGACTTTCTAATTGCTAGTGCCATTTATAGTGATTACATACTTATTACTTGTAACCTACAAATTTGATGTCTATTTAGATTCATGTTGCATTGTAAAGTATACATTAAAGAGTATAATGCAAAGACTAATATTCTCTCTTATCTCTCCTCCTTCTTCTTCTTTTTTTGTCTAGTAGCCTAGTGGTTAGAGCTCACACAATTAAATGTGGAGAAGTAGGGTGTCCAGGGTTCGAACCCCAGCCCCTGCATAAAATATGCAATGTCCCTACCAACTGAGTTAAGGTCACGGGGACATCTCTCCTCCTTCTTTATTCATCTATATCTTGCTATTATATATTTTGATTTATTTCATAACAATATTCAGTGATGCATTTAATTTTGAAGTTAATTTTGATTTTGCATATTTGGTTTGTTTCGGTGATGTTGACTTAAAACTATGAAGTGTGCTCCTCTCAAGGGTGATGACTGACAAGTATGGCTCATAAACAATATCAAAGGTAACAAGTTAGCGAGTGAGACCCTACCCCTACGGTGTCCCAAACATGTGTTTGACCTAAATGTTTTGTTGTGGGAGATGATAGCCCCTAGCAGTACCGTTTAGGGTTTAGGGGCATATTTGTCTCTAGGACCATATTTATAAATGAGTTGTAAGTTTGTAACACTATAAACTATAATCATACACTATCAATAATACAAAACTGCAAGTGCTATGTAGTCGGAGACATATACATATTTGATTGAACTTCATAACCAAACATCGTGTTGAATTGTTTGCATTTTATTATAGTTTCATTAATCTTCTATTAATAGCTATTGTTCAAACACAACCCAATCAAATATATTAGGCCGTTCATTCTAATAGAGTCAAATTATTTTAACGGTGAAATTTATTGGAAAGTAATTAAAGGCATACTATTACTAACCCACATGATTGAGTCATGATGACAACAAACAAAAACTACACCAAAACACTTTTTATACCAATTATATAAAAATCATCAGATTTTAAACATTTCTTTTTTCAATAAAACACAGCACCACAAGATCCAATTATAAAGCAGTGTTGCCCATCTTTCGTTTTCCTTCACCACTAATTAACCTTATATGGGGCATATTATATGTCAGCTTCAACTATTTTTATATTAAGTTAATTTTCTAGACACTGCTTTTGAACCTCCTCTTTGTGTGAAGTGAATCTTTTGAGTTTCCTATATAACACACATTGCTCCATCTTGTGTTTTGTGTCCAGTGTCCACTCTTCTTTCTCTCTTTGCTAGCTACCTTTCTAAGAAAGTGTGGAAGAAAAATATGGGTGCACTTTATTACTTGATCTCCAATTTTTGCACACCTAGCACAAAAGCCAAACGCAAACCAATGCAGGTATACTCTCATAACCAAACTAACCATGTTGTTTAACTGTTTAGGGTTTAGGGATATTTTATTTTCTTCCTAAAACTTTGAAGTTTCATTCCTAAATCCTATAGCTAGTTTTATTTTTATTGCAATATGTTATTTATTCAGTATTTTCTCTAGACAGTTGAGATCAAAGTCAAAATGGATTGTGATGGGTGTGAACGAAGAGTCAGAAATGCAGTGGCTACAATGAAAGGTTTCAAGTATTTTCTCTATTCAGTATTAATTTTGCATCTGTAATAGACCTAACAGCTAGTTCTAAAAAGAAATACTTGCAACGACGATTTATTATATGAATCTTTAACAAAATTTACACGTATTATGAAAAGTTAGAACAAAAAAATCATCTTTAAATGTGTATGACTATTACTAAATTACTCTTTATGTATAAATACATTTAATGTTGATTTTTCACATTCTAAAACAAATTCATATTAATTAGAAATATATTTAGAAAAATAACAATAAATACATCTACAAATTTGTAGAAAAATTTATATTTAGAGGTAAACAATTTTTGTAAAATAGTAGTATTATATATAATTTAGGACAGATAGTAGAACATTTTTATTATCTTTTTCTATTTTGGCCATAGTATAAAAGTTACTTCCAACCCATAATATTGGAGAACATTAAGAATATCACTTCCTACGTTTGGAGCCAAGCCTAGTGGCATGTTGTAAACTGCGGCCATTAATGTGGAAGATTGATAAAAGTTTTTCTTTTCCTTTATTCTTTACAATAAAAAAAATTGATAAAGTTAAAGTGATCACTAACTTTCACAGATTATTTGGTCTATTTTATCTCCTTTATATCCTTTTGGTTCATAATTTTTATGATTAACGCTCCTTTATTTTTGTCTAATTCAACTACAGCTTTTGGAAGCTACAATTTCACAAAATTCACATCTTATATATTGACCAATGCCCCCTTTTTTTTATAACCAATGACCAAATTTTTAGTACTCCATACCCTTCACTCTATTCATGCATAACTCATTTTTCTTCTTCCAAATATGCATGATTTATATCCGGTTTATCTAAGCAGATATAAAAATAGTAAAGGAATAAATGAGCCACATTAATCTTAATTAATTATGATTTTTGTCCCTACAAATATAATAAACGTTGATTTTAGTCCCAGTAAAAATTTACATTGACTTGAATCAAAGTTCAAGAAGACAATAGCACGAAGGAAAGTAAGACAATCAAATTGCTTCAAGACTCTTTCCAGAGCAATCTAGTGGCCACAAAATCTTCTTCTTTTGTGAGTCCTACTTCCTTGGTTCTATTGTCTTCTTCACAAAGATTGTGTTCTCCTTCATGAAGCTTTCTATTTAGGGTCCCAGAACCCTAATATTTTTGCATTTAGTTTTAATGAGTTAACATCATTAATCCATGTCACACTTTGCCACATTGGTAAAAAGTTGGTACATAAGTGTTTTTCTCAAATAAAAAAACTTCAGGGACCCAAAATGATGATTTGAGAAATTGTACGGACAAAAAGATAAGTTTTTTTTATAAGAACTAAAATCAAAGTTCGTTATATTTATATGAATCAAAACTATACTTAAGTACATATTTAATTATCAAAACCACTTACCTAGACTAGTATACATTTATACCAAACAATATTTTTCTTTTTCAAATTTTACAATAAGGTTAATCATCATATGCATGTCTTGCAGGAGTAAAATCTGTGGAGATAAACCGAAAGCAAAGCAAGGTGACAGTGAATGGTTTTGTTGATCCAAACAAGGTGTTGAAAAGAGTAAGAAGCACTGGGAAGAAAAGAGCTGAATTTTGGCCATATGTTCCACAACATGTTGTGACCTTTCCTCATGCCTCAGGAGTCTATGATAAAAGGGCACCAGCAGGACATGTGAAAAATGTGCAAACATTTCCAGCATCTATTGATACAGAAGAGAAACTTATGTCCTATTTTAGTGAAGATAATGTTAATGCATGCTCCATCATGTAACCAATATATACCACAAGAATAACTCCTTAAAAAATTTGAATCAACAAACATGTTTTTTATTTTGTGTCTTCAATTTTGTTACTTAGTATTAGAGACGAATATTAATCACCGGACCAGCACAAGTGGTTGGTGCGCATTGTGTGTGAGTGTTGTAAACTCTGGCGAGTCGAGTTCAATTTCTACTCATAAAAATAGACGCAAAAATTAGAGAAAAGTTTATTCTTTTTTTCCCTCTAATTTCTATATCTATTTGTAATATTTTTTTCTTGTATCTTTTGTAGATGAATCAATCATTAAGCAACTTTTTCGTTGAACTTTGTTGCTTTTCTTCTAGCTAGTGTGATGGAGAAGAGTCAATGAATATTGGATGTACTTTTTTGTTTACTCTTGTTATTTTGAACTATATAACTTCTGGAAAACACTATGCTCTAGGCTATAGCTAGGGTCAATTATTGAACCTTCGTGGAAAATGAAAAACGCTGGATCAGAATCAAACTTTATAAAGTAAATGGCAAAAATCAATTTTGAAAGGGTTAAGGGAAGAATTTGATTCTAGCTGCCTACCCCAAAGGCAAATCGAATAACGCAATATAAAAGGACCACTTTTACTCCTAACTCCAACCTTTAGCCAATATATTCCCAACACTTCATTTCTTTTTTTAGTTGTATTCAATTTTGTTTTAAGTAAGCTAATATTGTGTTACCACTTGAAGACATGGTTGATGATTTTTTGGGGTGAACAAGATATGGTTGATGATAAAAAAACGATTTAAAAGGGACTTTGATTTTATTTTGAGAGGTAAAAGGGACTTTGATATTAACAAAGATTGGCTCAATGAGTCAATTGATATAAAGTATGTCTTAATATTGGAATATCTTACACACAAATATTGGAATGTCTTATACACAATTTTAAGCGAATAATTTTTTATCCTTTGAAATTTTTAACTCCAATTTTTTTTTCTTTTATTGACTTTAATTTCTAGCATCAGAGGTTGTTGACATTCTACAAAGAATTCAAAGTTTAAAGGATTATGCATAACAATGTCATGTCTCATTGATCCATTAACGTTGTGTTTACGAAGAATGGTTTTGTCAACCAAAAAGACTTGGTGGCACAACTTATTGTCCGCTTGTCTTTAACAGTACGGTCAAAATGAACTTGTGTTGAGTCATTCCACATCAATATATTGAGATTAACATAAGTAATTAAACAAGTCAAGTGCAATATATGCTTTAACAAACTAAAATTTTAATCCTAACAATCAAACTAATTTCTTTCACACAAACTAAAATTTTAATCCAAACAATCAAACTAATTCCTCATCAATTTCTTTCACACATGCCTTAACAAACTAATTTTTTGCGACATCTTTCTTTTTCTCTCTTCCTATTAATCAACAACAATAGAGAGAAAAAGGAAGAAAAAGAGTAAACATATGATTTAAGTATAAGAGAAAGAATTTTCCGAAAGTTATCACAAAATGATTGTACAATATCATTTCTCTATTTATTTTTTGCGCATCAAAGCACGAAAGAGAGAGCATGGATTTTTTAAATAGAAATTCTATTTATTACGACTTAGAAACTTAGGAAAAATACAAATGATGACATGCTCATATCTTATTGGTTGGTTAAACCAAATGTTGACAAAATTCATGGGATGATGAAGGATAACACAGGGGTGTAGTTGAAATAATAAACCTTCGATATTTATTTTAAGCTGAGATGCTACTCTGTACCAAACATCATTTCCCTTTTTCTAATCACACCCTCTGTTTTTTACTCAATGCTGTATACATTTCAAGAACTGAGGGGGGAGTTTTATTTTCTTTTTTTTACTCTAAGAACAGGGAGAGTTGAATTATGTGATATGATGATTATTTTAACACCTAACAAAAAATATTAGAATGAATGTATAAGAAATTTTCCAACCTAAATTATAAAATGATAAAATTTAAAGTCTTACAAAAGTTGAAAACATTTTGCATATATCATTGAAAATTTAAACTTTTGCTTGCTATTGGCATCACTCAAATTATCTAAATCTCCTGAAAATTAAATAATTGTATGCAGCATTATTCCAATAAAAACAAGACTAATGAATTTGAATCCGATGTGTTAATTGAAGTCTTATCTGATGAGGCCATTTAGTTGATGAGGACCAGCCAATTATAAAAGATATGCAAAGAATTAAGCCTTTATTATATTGCTATGTTTTGATATATTCCAGCATTTAATAGCCTATAATCTGCACAATCAACCAAGGCCGCTGAGCATGACCATAAATATATTCCAAGTTAATCACTCTCCCTTTTGACCATATAATTGTTCTATGTAGCGTATGCCTCTTGCATAATTGCATCCTAATAAAGAAGGGAGGTATATATGATTATACTTTATTGATAAGTAATAGCTAAAGGTGGGGAATTTTGATGATAAAGAGCTACACCCTTTAGTTTAAAATGGAGGCATTTTTGTAAAAGAAGTTGGTGTGAACTTTTAAGATCCTTTTGGTAACATGGTTTTGCTTTGATTGATATATAAATAAAATAATGTTCAATAATAAACATTTAGTTAATTTTGTTTTCCTAGCTATTACATTGGAGATACTAAAATTAATAGTATCTTATTAGCCCAGAGAAAACCAATATCTTGGCTAGTTGACTTGATAATTAATTGAAGTATTTTATTTTTTTTATATTTATGAGACAAATAAACACAGATGGATACTTATAAGGTACTTTAGAAAAATGAGATTTCGAGCCGTAGAGGTTGAATTGGATTTATCTTTGATGGCAAATATCATCATCACTAATAAGAATGGGAGTCTTATTATGGATAGAGCTTTGACTAAAAAGATTTGTCGTCTCCTTCAGATAGATTTGGTGGGTGGTGGTGCGTCACTCGTATCGCAAAACAAATGAGTGTGTAGATGATTTAGTTGATCTTGGATGTTCCTTACATGCCAATATTTGTTTTTGACTTAGTATTTTCTTTTTTAAAAAGAACTTAGTCATTTATTGGAAACTAATGCGTTGGGGGGGTTTTGTCCCTAGGTTGATTTTGGTGTAGCTCCTCTCTTTTTGGGTTTTTAGCCCTGTTAGTAATTAAAAAAAAAAAACAAATGAGATATTAGAGGAAATAATCTTCTAAAATATTTATGAACAAAACATTTTTTATTGACATGTTCGATTTCCACCAAACCTGCCAAGAGCAATGAGTATCATTGGTTGGAACTGTCGAGATAGATTTGTGTGTAGTTCCTATGTTAAATATATTTGTTACCACATGATACTAGATGCTATATTTTTCAGTTTTTCTATTTCTTTTTGCAATTTTAATTCAACTAAATAAAGTAGTGGAAAAAAATGATGACAAAAATCGAGTTTTTTTTCTACAAATTGAGCAAAAAATTGATTAATTGTCAATAAATTATGATATCAATTTACTCGCTAAGAAATGACACTTATTGTTAATATTTTTAATTCACTTAATTTGTTTAAGTTAAATGGTTTAATATAAAGTTGTCAAGCTTAGGTGTCAAAATGCTTTGTAATTGTACATATACATTTATTTAAGTGATGAATACAATTGGATAAGTATATATGTACAAAGTATATATGTATAAGTATAAGTGTTTTCACACCTAAGTTCGACAACTCTATATTAAACTAACTAACTTAAACAAATTAAGTGAATTAAATATATTAACGATTATTTAAAGGTAAAACTCTCACTCACTTTCAATTGCGTGCAGTGGACAAATGAGATCAGACCAACTAAGGTGACACCCAATTGGATTCAAAACACATCATAGATGATGGATAATTTAATCAAGGGGACTAATATGGATATGTGCCTATTATTTTAAATTTTAAAAGCATTTTGTCTTTTTATTTTCGTAACTATTCGAAAAAGTTTTTAAGGAGGAAAGTTCAAGTCCATGTATTGGCTCACACTCTAGTACGGGTCAATTTTTAATAATCTTCAAATATGATTCTAAAACTTTCTTAGTTTTATTTTCGTAAAAATAAATAAATTTTGAGTGAATTTTCATTTTAATCTTTGAGAAAAACAATAAGACTTTTGATTCTCTAAGACTAAATATTGCTTTTATTTTTCTTAAGGCTAATTTGAGTCTTGTGATTTTCTCATGCAAAAACTAATTGATAACCACTCAATAAGCTAATTGATAACGGTTGTTTATTTATTTTTTTGCAAAAACTAAACTAAGAAATTTTTTCAAGTTCAGATATAATATAAAGTACATGTATGGGGGTAGGAAAATAAACACTTGTGTTGTTTTGGACAGCTTTTCTCTTTTATTGCCATTGGGCCTAA
>Ga0228711_1001539_pt1 | contig 34140 bp, 22 predicted proteins | sample MedpolnodulmetaG_2_FD_177996 | JGI IMG/M metagenome (GOLD analysis project Ga0228711, IMG submission 177996) | Root nodule microbial communities from Medicago polymorpha collected in Santa Monica, California, United States - brown nodules | ecosystem: Host-associated > Plants > Roots > Nodule... | reverse complement strand
TTTGACTTAGTCTTCGCTGACGTGGCACCCCCTAACTAATTACATGTGGCACCTCACTTAAGGGATGTGGGTGCCACGTCAGCGAAGACTAAGTCAAAAGTGGCCTTGGGGGCCAAAACTGCCAAAGGTCCAATACATAGGGGACTGTTTTGTATTTTAATTAGTTAGGGGGCCAAAATCGCAACTTTTGAAAAGATAGGGGGCCAAAAGTGCAATTAAGCCAAAAGTTAACCCATAAACTTGTTACTTGTTTCAATGGTCTCCGACCTAAATTACAAAATAACAAAGGATAACACAGTTGATGTTCAGTTTCAACTTCTAATTAGTAGAGCTTTCATTTTTCATAGTTGCTGCATACTTTGTCAAGGTTGAATAGAGCAATCTAGAACATGTTACGTGCAGGAAGCACGATTTTGTCAATCGCAAATAGCAGAAAATAGCAGTTTGTTCAAATTTTATTACACAACAATGCTACAGCATCGCCATGGCCGTTATTGAACAAAAATTTGTACTAAAACATAGCGTGGACCAATAGCCATTTGTTCAAATCCACTACGCACCACTATTTAAAAACACTGAAAAGGAAAAAAATCACAAGAAGGATGTTACTCTTTCAAGGTGTTGTAGAAGGGCGGTTTTGAATTGGCGAACATCACAACAACTTGAAGTTCGGTCCAACCTGTGAGCTTTCTCAAAAGCGTAAAAGTGACCTACAATACAATAAAATCGATAGCACCAAACACAACATAACATAACATGACGTATGAGTAAATCATTTATCAAACACCTGAATTTTTTTTTGTTGTATTAAAAAATTTCAAGGTGTAAATGTTGACCTGGTGAGTTACTCTATAATGTATCATTGTAACAATGAAAATGGAAGAGAATGGAGGTTGAAGAAACACTTACATAAATAAGCAACTCTGGGATGAGTCTTCTCAACTTCATTAGCAACACGAAGAATGGGTGCAATTTCAGCGAGAGACGGAGGGACAGCTTCACTGTCAAATATTGACTCTCCAAGATTCCTTGTCGTCTGCCTCCATTGAGCCGTTGTGGTGGTGGTTCCGATGGCCCCGGTCCCATTGAAGACGGCGATGACATTCTGAGATTAAATCGAACTGTCTTGCACACAATAAAACAATCAAAGCAAAGGAAAACTCAAAGATGAATGGAGAGAGAGAGTAAGAGAGGGAGAGGGAGAGAGAGGTAGCGTACCAAAGGAAAGAGAAAACGAAAGGGAACTGAGAATGCAGAGAAAGAGAGAATTTAGGGTTTGTTGAGTTGAAGGGAAGAAACCCTAAGGCTCTGTTTGGATAACCTAAAATTAACGGAGCGGAACGGAGTGGAACGGAACGGGATGGAACGGAACGGAATGCAACAGAATAAAGATTCCATTCCATTGTTTGGATACTTTATGATGGAATGGTACTAATTTTCCACCCCATTGTTTGGAAATTTGACGGAACGGAATGAATTATAATTTTTTATTCCAATTTTACCCTTTATTTAAAATAACATAAATATGTTAAATTCTCAACTCATTTAAATCAATATGTTGTTATTTTAGCATCATTTGTGAGTAGCACCTACACATGCAGTTTGTCCACTTAAGAATTGTTCCTAACACTCCATGGCATGCAAAGTTGAATTGTCAAGAATTTCAAAATTTGAAACGTGGTAAAAATGAACAATACTTGGACGATAAATTTTTGGAGTTGACTAAAATAAAGTGGCAGAGATGTCCAAATTGCCCTATCTATGTCAAGAGAAGTGATGGATGTGAACACATGAAATGCAGGTTTATTTTGTATTCAACATTCTCATAACTAATCTTTATCATTTTCACATGTAATTCATTATTGCATCATATTGACATATTATATGATAAAAAAACAAAATACTATACCAGCTCTATTTTCTTCAAGTGTAAATGTAACTTCTGCTACCAATGTGGAAAGAAATGGAAGCATGGGCATTTATGCCAAGAGAGAATATATTGATGAGGAGATGGAATAAAAAGGCTGATGAGAAAAAAATGATGACAAAATGGTAATTTTATTATTAATGTGTTCCATTCCATTGGATACACCCCAAATTGGGTGGAATGGAAAATTGAAGGAATGAGTGGTATTGGATGGAATGCGTTCCATCCCACTCCATTCCATTCCATCCATTTTTTACAAAACCAAACAATGGAATGTGGCTTCATCCCACTCCATTCCATTCCATCCCACCACTCTCCACCAACCCAAGTATAGCCTAAAAGTGAGTTACTATTGTCCGTTTCAGACACCAGTCGCACCCAACACAATTCAAAAAACACTTTTCTATTTTTCTTTTTTCAATTCTTTTTCTTTTATAACTGCTAGGAAACACAGCAAAATTATTCGTATTTTTTTTTAATTGTATTATTTTGTTTTTTTTAAAGAATTGTATTTTGTTTTACACAAAACAAACGACATTCATTTAAATTGATAGAGTACATCGATGCAATACAAATTCGCTAAAAACAAAAAGGATGAATCGGTGAACAAACTCACTACATCCATGTTAATAGCATAAAACGGAAAAGTACATAAGCCTACAAATATGACTATATTAAAATCTCTGGAATAGCCATGCCTCCGGATATGCAACGTTGATGACGCCAAAGTCATTGGTTGGATCTGCACTAGGTCGAAGCTGATCTGACAATCTGAATCGAACAAACACCTGAACAAGGGAAAAGACAAACAACGTCGCACAAAGACGACAAACAAAACAGCGTCGCACTAAGACGACGAAATCACAAAAGAAAAACCTAATTCGATTTGAAAATCACTTATTTAAATAGAAAGGAAGGAGAAAAACGATTTAGAGGGGTGATTTGAGGTCAAAAATTGACCATAAACCACCCCTCTTTGGTGGATGAAGGAGAAGAAATTAAGGTTTCAGCCGACGGCTCACAAAAGAGAGAGGGGGAGAGAGGGGAAGGAAGGAGTTTTTTTTTTAAAGAATTGTATTATTTTGTTGTGTATATTTTATTGTATTATATTGTAAAAAAAATTGAGAGATTATATTGTAAAATGTTGGTTTTAGTTAATTCATCATATGGGTTTTTAAATTTAAATTCTTTAAAATAATTAACTTATTAAGGGTAAATTTGTAGATCTAAAAACACTTGGATGAGATAATAAGTGATTTCTCTCAATATATCCAAAGGTTTTAGGTTCGAATTCATGGACACATTTGTCACCTATTATGATTCTATTCGACTCAAGGAATTATTTTCTGTAGTTGCGCGAAGAGAATATCCGTTCTAAAAAAAGATAAATTTGTAGATAATTTTTTTAACTAAAATAATCAATTTTCATATAATTTTGGATTTGATTTAGATTTAGAATTAAACTTAAATGTAATGAATTGAGTTTGGAAAGGGTGATTTTGTTCAAAAAATATTCAACCAAAAAACAGTTAATTGGTGATTAAATTTCTTTTTTTCTAAATAAAAGATGTTTATAGCATTTCTTTAATAATGATATTGTTAGTTCACAAACTCTAGGGTGGAGTTTATTCAGAGACAAGCAAATAAGGTCGCTCATGTTTTGGCACGAGAGGCCACATTAGTAGCTAGTCCCACCATTTATTATCAAGTACCCCTTTGTATTGACGATTTTATTTTTAATGAGGAGTTTATAAGCATCTCTCCTTCAAAAAAAAGATATTGTTATGAGGGATATTAAAATAAATAGTGGGACTAGTTGATAATGCAGCTTCTCTTACTAGAGCATGAGCCACTTCATTTGCTTGTTGCATGTTGAACTTCACCCAAGAGCTTGTAAATTGGGAAGTGAAAAGTCATTTACACTCTAAAATACTATGACCAAATTACGAGACATCAGACCTATTGGAGTGAAAAACACCATTGGTTGTTTTGGAATCCACCACAAAATCGACGATATCCATCTGCATGTCACTTACCCATTCTAAAGCATAAAACAAACCTAGCGCTTCACCTACAGAGACAGGACATATAGGAGAAAAAGGCATAGTTTTTGCTAGAACAAAAGCTTTGTCATCATCATGTACAAGCATGTAAATACTTGCACGATTACAAACCTGTGAAAAAGAAGTATTTATGTTGCATTTCAATCTATCGTTTTTGGACGCTGCCAACGCACATCAGAAGCCACACCTGAGCAGGAACTCGACGACACCGTACTTCTAGTGTTCAAAACCATAGAAGCTAACGTGCTCTATCCACAACATTTGCACCTTAACTCATTTTAACTCTTCCAAAGTTTAAGGTTCTGATGTTTCCCAAGACTCCAAAGAATAGCTACCATACGTTGAAGATGTTCTTGTGATAAATATTGCAAGAAGGAAAATATAGCATATATAGTCTTTGAGTTGGGGCGACAGAATGTCTATGAGTCATCTCGATAAATTTTTATTATCTGAGGATTGGTGTGCTCAATGGCCCAACTATATTCAACAAGCTCTGGTCTATGGCCTTTCTGATCACTGTCCAGTATTTTTATCAATTAATGTGGATAATTGGGGACCTCGCCCCCAACGTATGTTAAAATGTTGGACGAATCTTCCAAGTTACAATCAGTTTGTGCAAGAAAGAAAGGTGAAACTTTTTTCAGGTTGAAGGGTGGGAAGAATTTGTGTTAAAGGAAAAACTTAAGAAGATCAAAGGGTGTCTGAAGGCTTAGAATCAGGACCATTATACAAATCTTGAGGGTCGTATCAGCGAGGTAAAGGACCGCATTTCTTCCATTAGTGCTAAAGGGGAGGGTATCGATTTAGATGTGGATGAGTTAGAGGAGCTACATTCTTTATCAGATAATCTCTTTTCTTTGTCTAAAATGAACGCAACCAAACAATGGAAACAATCTCTTTAGACTTGGCTGAAGGAAGTAGATGCTAATTCCAAAAACAAACAAAAAAATCATGGAATTATGTCATCTAGGCGACACTCCAATGCTATTATTTCTTTATCAATTAATGGGTCCCAAGTGGAGGGCGTGGATGGTGTCAGAGGAGTAGTTTTCAATCACTTTGCCACCCACTTTAAGGCAAGTGACTAGAATAGACCAGGAATTGACAATCTCAATTTTAATTCTTTAAATTTGGCTCAATGTGGTGAATTAACGATACCTTTCAGCCTTAAGGAGGTGAAAAATGCAGTTTGGCACTGTTTCAAGAGTCTAGGACTAGATGGAATCAACTTTTGTTTTACCAAGAATTTTTGGGAGGACCTGAAAGATGATTTCATGTATTTTTTTTGTCAGAATTTCATAGAAATAGGAATTTGTCGAAAGGCATCAATGGTACCTTTATAGATCTCATTCCAAATGTGGAAAGTCCACCTCATGTGGCTGATTTTATGCCGATATCTTTGGTGGATTATTTGTATAAAGTTTTAGTTGAAGTCCTATCCAATAAATTGAGAGGAGTGATGGGAAGTTTAATCTCAATAAGCTTTTATTATGAGGAGGTAGATTCTTGACAGGATCCTTATAACAAACGAGTTGGTGGGTGATACCTGGGTTTTAAAAAAAAAATGTATCTTTTTAATGTTGATTTTGAGAAGGCTTTTGATTCACTTGATTGGAGATACTTAGAAGCGGTAATGTTAAAAATGAAATTTCCTACACTTTGGCGTAAATGGATCATGGAATGTATTACCACTGCTTCAGCTTCAATCCTTGTGAATGGAAGTTCAGCTGAGTTTAAATTTGAAAGAGTTTTACGCCAAGGTGACCCGCTCTCACCATTTCTTTTTTACTAGACGTTGAAGGTCTTAATGTTTTAAAGAAATCACCTTTGGAGGTCGGCCTTTATACTGAGGGTTCAGTTGGGAGAACATATATTATCTTCATATCTCATTTGTAATTCTTAGATGAAACTTTGCTTGTGCCCTCCAAGAGTTGGGCGAATGTCAGAGCGATGAAAGCAGTGCTTATCCTTTTTGAATCATTTCAGACCTTAAGGTAAATTTTAATAAAAACATGTTAGTTGGTGTTAATGTGGCCGACTCTTGGTTGAATGAGGAAGCATCAGTTTTAAACTGTAAAATGGGCCATTTACTTTTCCTCTATTTAGGCCTTCCTATTGGCGAAGGCATATCTAGGCCTTGCTCCATCGTATTCAATCTAGACTGACAGGTTGGAAAAGTTAAAAATATTTCTTTTGGTGGATGATTGGTTCTCCTTAAATATGTCTCGTCCTCTCTTCTAGTCTATTTTTTTTCCTTCTTGAAGGCTCCCACATGTATAATTTCTTCTATCGAATCTATTTTTAATTATTTTTTCTGGGGGAAGTGAGGATTTTAGAAAAATAGATTGGATCAATTGGAAAACAATTTGTTCAAAAAGGGAGTATGGTGGTTTGTGGGTTAGGTGATTAAGAGAATTTAATATTGCTTTACTTAGTAAGTGGTGTTGGATGTTGAGAAAGGAGTGTTGGTGTTTATGGTATAGAGTCCTTTCAACTAGATATGGTGAAGATGGAAGAAAAATTTGTGAGGGGGGAGGGGCTTTAGTTTGGTAGCATAATTTAACCAATATAAGAGATGGTGTTGAGTTGGAGTGTGGATCGACGAGAACATTTGGCGTGAGGTGGGGGACAAGAATTCAACTTTATTTTGATGTGATCCTTGGTTAGCTGGGGTTATTTTGAATGATAGATTTAGCTGCCTTTTTTACCTTCCTGAGTTTAAAATGGTAAATTGGCTAATATGCAGTTGTTAGGTTGGCGAAGGGGGTGAAGCTTGAAAATGGCGTAAGAGGTTGAGGGAGTGGGAAGATCAGTTGGGGGAGTGTTGTGTTTTGTTGCATCCTATTGTTTTGCAAGAAAATGTCAATGACAATTCTCTAGGAAAATAACATGTCTGAAAAAAATTACAATGTCGGTAGCGTGTATAACTTCTTGCACTCGGTGGATCAAATCATTACAGCTGATGATTATAATTTTATTTGGCGTAAAAAGGTCCTTTGGAATGTAAGTATCTTCAGGGTAGAGTCTTCTCTGAAATTACATTCATACAACTGACAACTTAATCATAAGAGCAGTAAATACAGTTGCTACTCAGCTTTGTGCGGGTGGTTGTGGCAAAGCGGAAGACGTAGATCATCTATCTATTCACTGTGATTTTTCTGTCAACTTTGGAGCGGTATATTAAATTGGTTAGGCTTCTTTTTGGTTACTTTGTCGCGGCTTTCAGATCATCATCTTCAGTTTGGTGCTTTTGGAAGTTTCTCAAAAAACAAAATCAGTCAATAATTTTTTTGATTTGGTTATCAACATTTTGGATCATTTAGAATGAAAGAAATGCTAGAATCTTTCGACAATAAGTGGAAACTTTACAACACCTCCTTGACCAAATGAACTTCAAACCTTTTGGTGGTTGAAGGCACATCATGTTCATTTTGCTTTTTATTATCATATGTGGCGGCTCAATCCTTTAGTTCCTTTTAATTTGGTTTTCAGCCAGTCAATTGTTTTTGTTTTGGTTGTATTTGACACTTTTCCTTTGATTTTCTGGCACATCTTGTGCTGGGAAATCAAGGTTGTTTGATCTATATATTACATTTTAACTTCTATAAAAAAAATCCTCATCCAACTATTGTTTATCTAACATTCTTATTATAAAATCGACAAGTATTCTCTCTATATATCCAAACCACATAAGTCTATTTTCTACCGTAGGTTCTATCCCAATTCTCTCTAATAACATTTCTAATTGTATCTCATCTAGTCTTACCACACATCCAACACAACATTTTCATCTCGGTTACACTTATTTTATTATCGTGTTTGTTCTTTACCCTTCAACATTTTGTTCAATACAGTCTCTCAAAAAAAATTATGTTCAATACAACATCATCGGTCTTACAGTTGTCCGATAAAATCTTCCCTTCAATTTATGTGGTACTTTCGTATCTCATGAAACACCACAGACTCTTGTCCATTTCAACATGTTAACTTGAATTTGATTATTACACCCTCATCTATATCTCCAACGTTTTGTACTACGGACCCAAAATATTTAAAATGTGTGGCTTGTGGTATGATATAATCTTGAACTTTCACTGCTAAGGTAGAAATACTTCACCTTTTGTCGATAAAAATTAAGTGCAAATCTTTTTTATCCATACGAAGAAAAAAAAAAGATACAAAGAACAAATCGATATTATTTACACCTGTCTCTCTTAAATTTTCTTTATATGTTATAGACACCTTCTCTAATTTTAAAATAGACACCGACCTCTCTTATGTTCACATCAAATAGATAAGTATATCTCTTGTCTCTTAACACCGGTTATCTTTCCTTTAAAATGCAAATAAACATGAAGTTATAGTCCTCGCCATCTTTAACCATTCAATAGATTTCCTTTTTTTAAAATATTCTCTTCCCATTGAATCAATTGAATTACTTACTCAACTCTCTTCAACATCTCCCGCAGTAACAGACCAAGCACCCTCTCAATCATGCAAGATGCTCTAAATTTTCGTGAGTCTGAACCAAAGCTTCACCCTACATTAGAAGCATACAAACCAATTTAAACACAAAAATACTATACGTAACAAAAACAATTTTTCATATGAACAAGATTAACTACAAGCCAATTATTTTATTTTTGGTTTTATGCTTTATGAATCCCTAAATTTGTTGGGAATTTCGAAAAAGGGGTTTTGTGTGAAAGTTGATTTGAGTTCATTTGCTTTTTATTTTTGTAAAAGTTGTGATTTGATGATAAAATTGGGAATACTACCTGGGCAGGAAAAAAAGTTAAAGAAGGTATATAAACATTAGTATAAATCAAAAAAACAATTTGAATAGGGATACAATGTCACAGCACAACTGCTTGTGTCATTGCTAGAAAAATTGGATTAATATTTGTTAAGCCTAATTGGTAGCACCGCCGCAAATACATTCAACCATTTAGAGACTGGCAATTCACAATGGTTAACTGAGTTAAATTGAGGGGAAGTTACTGTATTTGAGAAATTTTTGTCACATTTATTTAACCGAAACTTGGGGGAGGTCATTTAAACTTTCCAATATTTTAATGAACAAATTAGTTTTGTTTTTTCAAGATTTTCTTCATCATTTGCACAAATTATTCATATATTTAGCTTAAATTCCTTCCATCAGCCGTAATATCTAAACAAGCAAATGGATCCCTTGTAATACAAAGATCAGCAAAAAAATAATCAAATAATTAGACTCAAGTAATTAATGAGCTTCCTACTGAACACAAATCATTCAAAAGAACCCAAGTCGATTCATTCTTTGTGAAAAGAATTCCAGGCTTTCCTTACCTCGCAACAGAAACTAAGAATTTTTTACTCTAATTTGAAGTTTGCCAATGATAAATTGAAGAAGGATATCGTACGAGTGAAGATAGAGTTCATGGTTAAGCAGCTGAGAGATTTGGCTGTTTGCCAATTTATGCATTTTCTATTTTTCTATTCAGATGCAGTTTTATTTTGGATTGGTTTGAATTTAAAATTCAATGGTGGTAATGACGAATCATGCCTTTGTTTGTATGTTTCAGTGCTTTAAATTTCCATTATTTTGATCTGCACGGTGTCATTTGTAAGTTGTAACAAAGTCACTTATTTTCATAACAAAACTACTAATTTATTTGGCCGCTATTAATCTTATGTTGTTGAAGAACGAAAATAAATTAAAAATATAGAACAGAACACGACAAATAAGATCCATAATTACATTTTGAAACATGAAAACCATGGAATTCGCCCAAGATTTATGAATAATAATTTATTAGATTTATCCATGCACCATTAATAATAATGAAACTTAAGATTATTTAATTGATGAAAAAACTAAATCATATAAGTAATATAAAAACTCCTAGAAATAAGATAGAATCCTAAATTATAATAAATAAAATTGATCAAATAATTAGTAAAAAAATATAACACGTTGATGCGTAGACCGTCTTCCCGTATATCTTCTCGGATAATTTTTAATGATTGGCTATGTGGTTGTCACATACTTCTCTACTAAAAAAACATATCTTATCGCAGAATTTTTAATGATTAGCCATGCATGTGGTTGTCATGTGCTTCTCTACTAAAAAATACATTTGAACAAATATAACACTCATAAGCAACTATTCTTTGACAAACAAGACCACCTCAAGCACATGATCGAGCACATCCACAACGAACACATCGTTCCCTTCGATGGACATTCAAAGCATTAACACTTGGGAAACTATGTCCACAATCAAAGCAAACATGAAACACTGTTAATGATTCTTAAACAAAAAATATGAAGAAGAAAATACCAAAAGTTGTTGGCAAACAAAGTTTATGTAGTGAATTGAAGTGTGAGGTAAGTCACAAATTTATATTGCATACAATAAGAGGTTATATTTCTAAATAGTATATCCAAGCGTACAAGAAAAAATTAATTTTAAAAGTACACACTGTATGTGTGTGTGTGTATATATATATATATATATATATTCTTTCAAAAAATATATATATATATTTTTGAAGAAAATATATATATATAAATAATATTTTTGTCGATTTAATTAAAAATTATTATCATCATCATATTATATATCAAATATTATTAAAATATAAATATATTTTTTGAGGAAATTATTAAAATATGAATATATTTGTAAACATGATCAAGATTGAAAAAAGTAATATATGATATCTAAATTTAAAAAAAATTATCATAATATTTTTTGAGATAATCTCTATGATGAGTTTTCTAAAAAACAAAAAATGAATAAATTTACATACTTTGAAAAATTATTCTTTTGAAATAAGACCTAATTATTTTGAAAAGAACACCTGCGCCGTCGACCTCCTCCTCCCCTTTTGATTATTGATTTTTGAACCCTTTTTCCTCCTCCCACCACCAACAGAAACCCTTTTTCCTCCTTTAATATCATAAGCTCTCTGTCTTCATGTAGCCATCGTGTGGATGGTGTGCTCGCCTCACCGTCGCATCACCTCTACACCCCGAAGGTGAGGCAAGGCTAGATCCGGTGGTTTTTTGCCGCCGCTGGTAGTTTCAGGACGGTTTATAGCCTTCGGCGCTTTTGCAGTCGTTGATGATTTAACCTATGGATCTCTTAAAACCACCTCTACCTCCTTATTAGTTGTGGTTGTTGGTATGTTCTTGTTGAAAGAAATGGGAAAAAGATGTAGAGGAGTGATTCTAGGTCAAAAACTAACCTAAACTACAAGGCTGATATTGACTCGGTCTACGTTGACGTGGCACCCTAAGTGAGGTGCCACGTGTTATTTTTTATTTTACTTTTTTGCCTTGAGGGGCCAAAACTAATACAGTTGCAAAACTTAGAGGGTTGTTTTGTAGTTTTTTTTCTTAGGGGCTAAAATCGCAACTTTGGAAAAGTTAGGGGGCTAAAACTGCAATTAAGCCTTTATTATTTTATATATTTTCTTTGTAGATGGATGATCATTTTAGAGAAGCAAAAACATCAGCAGGAATGGCACCTCCAGCATTGTAACGATGAAGACCCACACATGAACTAGCTTAACTATAATTTTTTCTTTTTTTTTCTGTGTAACTTTCATTGTTTGTTTACTGAGCTACATTAACTTCATTTTCCTTTTTTTTTTCTGTGTAATTTTCATTGTTCATTTACTTTGTACTGGAAAGATTAAAAACGAATATTGAAAGGGAAAATCTCATGGCTTACAATATCTTGGTTAATTTTTGTGTCGCAATTGTATTTTGATGGAGGCTCATTACCTTTAGATTCCATTTTTAATTTGTATTGTCTGTCATTTGTATATATAATTTCTATGTGTAGAGTATGTATGATCAGTCAGTCTTCTATTGAAAAAACAATATTTGGGAGATTCTAAATATTACTATTGTGATATTTATTCTATCATTATTTTACTCATATTAACTTAAATTTTTATTGTCAAATTAGTGATAAAATTTTAATAGGACAAAGATTAGCATTGACTCCCTCTATTCCTACATAAAAGATAAAGTTGAATCAACAATATATTTGGTCCTTTTTTTTGTCAATAATCTCACTATTTTTGTTTCTTATATAATTTATTAATTTTTTTAATTAATTAAATTTGTTATACATCAATAATTAGTTACACATGAATAGATTACAAACGGGCAACAAGCTGCACCGCTAGGCCTTTTTCAATAGCAAAACCAATCCAAAAATTAAAATAATAAACTCTCCAATCTTAATTTATCACATTTTGTGTTATAGTTATTGAATTTATTTTTTATTAAAGCTTAATAATCATCTTATTTTAATGTTATTTTTTTTGTGTTGTTTGTAGACATGAAGTATAAAATATATTATTTTTAACTTGATTTAAAAAACAATTTTCCCAGTGCGATGCACGGGTATACACACTAGTGTGTGTATATATATATATATATATTATGAAATAAAAAAATAATGTATTTCTTTTACGCTTGCCATGCATGTGTTCAGATTTTCAAGGTTGATGAGCTCTTGATAGTTCATATCCCTTGAATTTTCTATCTATCTTGTTCGTTTGCTATTAAAACTTAAAAGTGAAGTATTGTGACTAAACCAAATTGATTCTTACAAGTTGTAATTCATATGGTTTTTTCTTACTAAGCATGATCAAGTCGTAAATACCTATTTGTTTTCAAAAAGGGGCTGTTTTGTTTTTTGCACGATCATGTATTATAAAAACCCTGGTTAACCTTCTTAACTGTACTAATCGGAGGATTAGTATTTCTCGTCTTTGATCTAAAGGGTTCTTTTATGGTAAGAAGATATTTTAGATTAACACGTGATTTAAAAGCTAAAAGTGGGAAAGTATTAGGGTGAATCGAAGAGAACAATTCCACGTACTATTGACGATGGTTAAATGGAGGAGGTGGCCTTAGGAAAGCGGAATCAATATCTTGGATAATGAAAGAGATGGTTACCTAAGACCGCCACAAACCTCGCTTGACTTCATTGTACATGTACATCAAACAACAAGAGATCTGTAATACTCCTTATCAACTTCTGATGTCTCACTTAGTTGATCGATACGATAATATTAAGATCAGACAGTGGGGTGTGATTGTAAATCTAGACTTATGTCTAGAAACTAGCTTCTACGAATGAACTTATTTCAGATTTCTTACATGATTTTTTTATGTCTAGCAGCTATCTAATATTTACAATGAATTGGGAAAATTTCATTGGATTTCTTGCAAAGCAAGTTAATAAGTGTCTTATACAAACGAAATCAAGTACATTTGACTCCTTATCATGTGGAGAACCACCTTGTGTGTCACAAACATTTCTTTGATGAAGATTAGTCACCACTAAACGACGGTAGGAAAGTTCGTGTACATACTAACATGATAATCAAATTTACGATTTCGAGGGTTTTTTTTATCTATTCAGTCAAATTTAATTTCTTAAAAAACAGAGGTGTTATGAGCTTTTCAGGGTATATTTTAAAACAGGGGTGTTACGGTCTTTTCAGGGTGTAACAAGAGTTTTAAAGGGTGTGTGACTTGAAAAATCAAAACTTGAACTTGGCAGAGGCCGTGTAGATATGTCTGTGCTGCTTCATTTGCCCATTTATTGAAGACTTATTACTTCTTTGTCTTCTCTTCTTCCTCTTTATCTAGCTACTTATCCTAATACAACAGCCATTCAAAGTTTGATTCCACTTTGTCACATGGCTTCATCATGGTTTCTTAAACTGGCTTTCAAATGCCTTCATCATTTTGCATGGTATATCTCTCCTTTCTTTGCTTCATTTTTATTATTCTTTTTTTCTTGGAAAAAAAAAACTTATGTTTTCTCATATATCTTCACATTATCAGCTTCATGTATAAACTATAAAGTAGTATAATGGTTTGTTCTTCTTGATCCTTTTTCGCCTCCGTTTCAATGCATGCTAATCAACACTACCCTTCTTTTATTTTCTTCATTTCTTTCTAGGCCTCTTCTTGCTCTGGTGTATCCTATGTGAGTTCTTGATCTTGGTGTTTTGTGTATTGAAAAAGTTGCCACCTTTTAGATTCTTGTTCTGACATTTTGGTTTGTTATATGCTCTTTTTTGTATTTTGTGACTACCGTTTTTGGAAAGGTGTGCTTCCATACAAGCAATCGAGACTGATTCCAGTACAAGAACTAAGGATTTGATCTCATATTGGATACTTCTTTCCTTAATTTACCTCTTTGAGTATGCTTTTATGAGCTATCTTCTGTGGTAAGTTGCCTGCCCTCAAATATGGAAAGAACCTTGGTATTACCACCATAAGTATAACATGTCTTGATTGACGGTGAATTTGGTGAAATCACGGACACTGTGGTTTTGTTGAATCTTGATAGTTTAGCTTTTGCCAAAATTACAATGACGTACCTGGGTTCTCCCAAATTCACCGGCAATTCAAATATGTACTAAGAGACCAAGTCCATTTTTTCACTCAGAATGAGTACCTGATTTGAACTTGAGATTAATCAATGCACTTTTAAATTTGTGCCAAATTTTTAATCGAGATTATTAGGGCATGAAATTCCTTATGGGATGTCTTTTTCCCCATAAGAAAAGAAATGTTGCAAATGACACCCTTTTGATGTTATTTTCAAACCAATATTCAAGTAGTTTTTAACTACTTCATTACCATGTCTGACATCAGGTTTCAGCTCTGGCCGTACATTAAGCTAGTGATCGTCTTATGGCTCATCATACCGGATTTTGGACGAACTACTTATGTTTATAATAACCTTATTCGCTCTATGATACCGCAAATAGTCACATGGAGGTTAAATAGCTACTGGAGAGATTGTTTTGCTGAGAAAGATAACTTTTTATTGCATGCAGAGAGATATATGAAAGAGAATGGAACTGAAACCTTACAGGAACTCATTGCTAGCAAGGTAATTACAGCTAAAAATGTCAAATTACTATAACTCTAGAAGAATTATATAGGGAAGCATTTATTTGTATATGATAACTCTATATCTGCATTGGCAATTGAAAGTTTTAGCTAATTCTGTTTTTCTTTTTCTGGTATTAAAGAACACGATGTTTATGCCTGATGCACAAGTGACAAATGAAATCATAGATACTAATAGTAAAGAAACACTAAAGGTACAATTTTTTATGTTAAGTCAGTTGCAATAGTTTTTGCTACAAATTCTTGTATGAGTCGATTCTACCGGTCTTGGTCTCATGGTGACATTTAGAGTACTTAATGAGAGCTTGATCTTGTGCAGCGAAATGGAGAAAGACTCAAAATAGAATACAAAGACATGAAAGATTTGGAGGCTATTGAGAAAAAAGATTTTCCTGCAACCAAGCAAGTAAGGATTCATTCATATATAGAAATCTCCCAAGGACAAATATTTTTTTTAGACTTGAGCAATGCTAAGAGGTCATTTGTGAAAGGTTTGGGCTTACAAGTATATGTTTATAGATTTACTGAATGTGGTCATGATATTTGTTACCATTGTTGGTACTAGACAACCTATGCTGATATTCTGGAAAGTCAAAAACCATCATCATCAATAGAAGAAACCAAACGAACAGCGGAGAGTGACACCGCTAGTGGGGAGCTACCTCAAAGTTCTGCTACACAGAAGGAAGTACAGAAACAGTGGACTTGTGCTTTATGTTTTGTAACAACATCGAGCGAGAAAACTTTGAATTCCCACCTCAATGGGAGGAAACACAAGGCTAATTGTAAATTAGCTTTGAAAGCGATAAGCCTGCATGAAGAACCCTTTAGGAGGATTAATTCCAAAATAATATGTATAGTCTGCAATGTTTTGATTTCAAGTGAAGAATACATGGCCTCTCACTTAATAGGGAAGAAGCACTTGTCTAAAATTCAAACTTGAAAGTTGCTTTAGATAACCTTACCACAGGGATACATTTTGCTTGAAAGTTCAAAAGGAAATTGGTGTAGCAAGCCTTCTTCACTTATAACAGTTGTACCAAAATTTTGCTGATTTTCAAATGGAAAATGATCATTAGTTTGAGTATTGTTATTTTTGGTACAACAAACAATAAAGAAAGGCACGTATCACTATGTGTGAATGTTTTAAGAAGTCAACAAACTCTTAATCTGCTATTTGGCGGAAAACATAGAGGTATAGACCAATCACGCGAGTTCATGTAATTGTTATTTGTAATGTAATACAAAAATCGTTTTCCTATTTGCTTATTAACTTGGTAGTCGAGATCCATTGATTGACTAATATGAGAGACCAATTCCACCGTCCACTAGTGAACCCAATTAAAGTCAAAATAGAGAATAACTTACAATCAGGGCCGACGCTTTGGGGTGCAAACAGCTCTACTGAGCTGGGCCTCCCAAATTTGGAGGCCCAAAATATATTTTTTTATTTGTACAATACGTGAAAAAGCATAATATATACTAAATGCGCCCATCAATATCAGAATAATGAAAATGGCTTGGTGGTAAAGACACTTAGTGTTCATTGTTGATAGATGTTGGTGGTCAACTCCCTAGTTGTTAGATTTTGATTGTTTTTACTATAATTATTTTTTATGGATGATTGGGCCTCAATTTGGACCTAATTTAATATGGATTTGAGTTCTAAATATCCTTAATACTATATTTTCCCTTAAAAACACAATATATCTTTTTCCTTAATTTTTTAAAAACACTTGAAACATTTTTCTCTTAAAAAAAAATTAATGTTTTTTTTCTTCTAGAGGGCCTATCTTTACAATTAGAGCCGAGCCTTTAATTTTGTAGGAACGGCCCTGCTTACAATATGGACTAGCCCACAAACATCATTTTCCTATTAGTTTCGACGGCATTGCACGAATCAGCACAAAAAGTATTTTTTTGACATTTTATCCAGTCTCTTATGTGACTTGCTATATTTACATAGCTGTTTTTGTACAAAATATTTTCTACCAAAAATATTAGTGCTCTTCCAAAATCTGAGCCAGGGCCCAGGTGACTTGGTAATGGACAGGATCAATTATCGGCTTCTTGGGTGGAAAGGTTGCCTAGCCGTGCAGGTAGAGTAACTCTGGGTAAACGTGGTGCCTCCAAAAATTACTTCTTCAAAACATGGATTGAGTATCCTCAACTGAAGTGGTTACGTTAGGTGATGCCCTCTTGCATCAATTGTGTCATGTTTTCCATTCTCACCTGCACCACTTTTTAACTAAATTTAGTGTTTTTAAAACAGTGTACATGTGTTGGTCCAAAAAAAAACAATGTACATTTGTGTTGATTAATTTTTGGAGTGGAAATTGCCTACTCTTTGCAAGGCCTCGATGATGAAAATATTCAAAGTTAAAGTCGGGTTTGTTTATCTTTTTAGACTCTGTTTGGATTGATGGAACTGAACGGAGCGGAGTGGAATGGAACGGAACGGAATGGAACGGAATGACTACTCCATTCCATTATTTGGTTATTTTATGATGGAGCAGAGTCAATTTTTCATACCATTATTTGAAAAGTGAACGGAATGGAACAATTATAATTTTTTTATTCCATTTATACCCTTATTTTAAACCATATTATTATGTAAAAACAAAATTATATAATTTTTTTAGGAATAAATTATATAGCTTATATACCTCTCTTTCCTATTTTCACTAGTGCGTTATATATACCTCCAGAGGAAACTATCATAATAATGATAAAAAGAAAAACTTCTCACATAATGTCCTTGAAGCAAGAAACCACGAATACCAAAGGAACTGCAACAATCGGTCTCCTAAAGCAACGAGAACCAGCATTCCAACACCACTAAAATTAACCTTTGATAACAAACTTGATATATTTCAACTAAAAAGGAGCAAAAACAAGAAGAAGAAAAAAATCCAAACTGAAATGTTATGATAAAATGGAGTACTTTGCTTGTGCCTGGTCGTGAAGAAGAAACATGTACAGAGGCAGACATCACCGAAGAAGAAAGTGAAAATGGGTTGTTAGTGAAGAGGAACATGTAGGAATAAGTATTGGATGAGTAAGGAAAAGACAATTAAAATAAGGGTAAAATGGTAATATTGTAAGACTTACATTCCATTCCATTGCATACACCCTAAATTGGGTGGAATGACAAATTGAAGGATTGAGTGGTATAGAATGGAATTGGTTCCATTCCATTGCATTCATATTTTATAAATCCAAACAATGGAATTTAATTATATACCATTCCATTCCACTCTATTCCACCACATAGTATCAATCCAAACAGACCCTTGTAAAAGTTTGGTATATGTTAGCCTACTTAAAATAAATAATCTAAGATAATTTTTAAAAATGGAAAATGCTAACTTGTACCTTAAGGACACAAGATAAGGGTCTAAAAATGGAATTAAAAAATAAATGTTCCATTGAGAAAATAAGTTTGTAAGTTTTTAAGATTATGAATGCATTCTACATTTAGTTTTTTTATCTTGTGTCATTAGGGCACAAGTTAGCAAGTCCCTTTTTAAATAGACTATAGATTTATAGACCAATGAGATTAAACTCTAACACGACCTTTTGGAGAATTTTAAATTCCATGGCATCTAATTGTATATACGATTGTGTTTTTTATTGTTCGAGAGTTCTCATCATCAGAGTGAATGTTAAAAAAATAATTCGCTAAAAATAAAGTAAAAAATAGAAAATAAAAAATATTTGATTTTATCTAGAAACTACGATAGAAATGTGGGATGATATAAAAGAAGAAGGGACCTAGAAAATAGAATACAACAACAGAATTAAGATCTGGTCGGGTGCAAACAAGGTCGAATGACGGTGGTGTGACATATTTTGGACATTGAGAGAGTAACTCGATTGTCGGGAGCTACCATGCAACCCTTTTTTGTTTTGCTTAAATGAATTTCAGTGTAAGTTAAGTGAGTTTACGAGGGTTTAGATGTATGTATATATCGATGTATGTATATATGGTCTATGCAATTGCATAGACCATATATATTCCTTTGTACTTTTTGTATTGAATATCGAATAAAAAGGTAAAATTATATAAATAAAATACTAATTAAATTTAAATAAATAGTAAAAGAAAAAATGGGTGGATCAATTAAAAGTTAGTAAAACTTTAGTAAAGGGCAAAAACCGTGTACTTTTCCATCTTCCCGTTCTCCACTCACCACTAATTAGAATTTGACTTGATTATTTACCAAGACTGACTTTTGCTCTTCTCTATACATGCTGCTATTACTTCTTCCTCTTTATCTTCCATGCCTCGGTACTTATGCTGAAGCAAAATACATTATGAGCTTGAGTTCAAACTGATTCCTAGTCAGGGATATGTCTTCTTCATGGCTTCTCAAACTGGCTTTCAAATGCCTTCATCATTTTGCATGGTCTGCAAATGCATTTCCCTCGTTTCTTGCTTCATCTATATCATTCTTTTTTCACATTCTATTTTTCTAGAAAAAACAACTTATCTTTTCACTTGCATCTTCCTTCACTTTTATAGGCCACTTGTTGCTCTGGTGTATCCTATGTAAGTTCTTGTTCTTGAGTGTTTGGTGTATTGAAAAAGTTACTACCTTTTACATTACTGTTTTGTATAATGCTCCTCTTTTTTTATATGATTACGGTTTTTGGACAGGTGTGCTTCTGTACGAGCAATCGAGACTGATTCCTATGCAGAAACTAAGGATTTGATCTCATATTGGATATTTCTTTCCTTAATTTACCTCTTTGAATATGCTTTTATGAGCCTTCTTCTTTGGTAAATTCTTTGCCCTCAAATTTGGTAACATCCTTGTTTTTTACAACAAGTAGTCGGCATGATAGTGAGTTTGTTGTTATTGTGTTGACACTGTAATGCTTAGTTTTTGCTAAAATTAGGTGGCATACAATGATTCCATTAAACTCCCCAGCAATCTAAACTTGTTCTAAGATTGGAGCAAGTTGATTTTTTTCCACCGAGAATTAGTACGTGTTTGAACTTAAGATTGATCAATGCACTTTTAATGTGCCAAATTCTTAATAGAGATTATTAGGGCATGAAATTCCTTCCTCGATGCCGATCCTTTTCTGTATAAGAAAATAAATATGGCTATTTTACTTAAATGAAAAGAAATGTTGCTAATGACCTCTTTTTTATTTTTTAGAAACCAATTCATGCAGTTGTTTAACTACTTCATTCCCATGTTCCATATCAGGTTTCACCTCTGGCTGTACATTAAACTAATGGTCATCTTTTACCTCATCATACCGGACTTTGAACGAGCTTCTTATGTTTATAATAAACTTATTCTCACCATGAAACCGCACATCGTCACATGGAGGTTAAATGACTACTGGACGAAATGTTTTGTTGAGAAAGATAACTTTTTAATGCATGCAGAGAGATATATGAAAGAAAATGGAACTGATGCCTTAGAGAAACTCATTGCCAACAAGGTAATTACAAGATTTACGGCGAAAAAAGCCCAAATACTAAAACTCTAGAAGAATTATATAGGGCAGCATTATTGTGTATCTGATATGTCTGCATTAGCTGTTGAAAATTTTAGCTAACTTTTCTTTTATCCTATTGAAGCACACAATGTGTAGCCCTGATGCAGAAGTGAGAAATGAAATCATAGCTACTGATGATAAAGATATACTAATGGTAAAGTTTTGATGTTACAAGTTCTTGTATGAGTTAATTCTAACTATTCCAGTGTCATGGTGGCATTTAGAGAACTTAAGGACGGAGCTTCTTGTGCAGACAAATGACGAAAGACACGAAACAGAGAACAAAGACATCAGAAATTTGGAAGCTATTGAGAAAAAAGAAATTCCTGCTACCAACCAAGTAAGGCTTCATTCACATTCACTCAAAAATAGAAATTTCCCGAAGACATTAAAATGTTCGACTTTTGGCATGTTAAGAGGTTATTTGTGAAAGAATTAGGCCTTGAAGTACATTTAATGATATTGATATCACACTTCTCTGATGTATACATCTTCAGATTGAATTAACCTTTGCCTTGTATGCACGAGTAATACTAATAAGTAATAACCACAGTTATATGTTAAAATGTTTAAGAAATGTGTATTCTTCCGATTATATCGGGTCGGCTTGGAAGTTGCATGAAATATTTGGCCTTGATGCAAATATTTTGACGTTTCAGGATATTCCTGTCATTCCTGAAATTGAGCCAAGTCAAAATCCATCATCAGTCACAGTGGAAACTAAAGGAACAGCAGAGAGTGACAGAGCTGGTGGAGAGTTTCCAAAGGGTTCTACTTCTACACAAAAGGAAATGCAGAAAAAGTGGACTTGTGCTTTATGTTTGGTAACAACTACAAGCAAGAAAGACTTGAATTCCCACCTCACTGGGAGGAAACACAGAGATACTATTGAAGCTTTATCAATAGCAAAGAAGCAACCTACCCTGAAGAAGCAAAAGGACGCGGAAGGGACAAATGAAATCATAGCCACTGATAATAAAGAAATACTAAAGGTAAAGTTTTGATGTTAGGTCAGTTGACATTAAATATAATTCTTGTACGAGTCTATTCTACCTTTCCCAGTCTCATGGTGACATATTTCGAGTGATTAATGAGTTTCTTCTTGTGCAGACAAATGGAGAAAGACTCGAAACAGAGAACAAAGACATCAACGATTTGGAGGCTATTGAGAACAAGGAATTTCCTTCAACCGAGAAAGTAAGGCTTCATACATATATTCACTAAATCTAAATCTCCCTAAAACAAACTAAAATTGTAGAGTTGAGGCAGGCTTAGAGGTCATTTGTGAAAGGATTAGTTTTACAACTTACAAGTATATATATGAATTGTGTGGATGTGGTCATGATTTTTGTTGTCACTGTTGGTGCTAGAGAACCTATGCTAATATTGTGGCAAGTCAAACGGCATCATCAGCCATAATAGAAACCAAAGGAACATCAGAGAGTGTCACAGCTTGTGGAGAGGTTCCTCAGAGTTCTTCACAGAAGGCAGTGCAGAAAGAGTGGACTTGTGCTTTATGTTTGGTAACGGTTACGTGCGAGAAAACATTGATTTCCCACCTCAGGGGAAGGAGACACAGGGAAACTATTGAAGCATTGAAAGCAAAGAAGCAACCTACCCTGCAAAAGAACCTATCAGAACATATTAAGATGATTAATTCCAAAGTAATATGTAAAGTCTGTAATATTATGCTTCCAAGTGAGGACTACGTGGCCTCTCACATAAAAAAGGGTGGAAGCACTTGTCTAATATTAAAAGTTGATAGTTACTTGAGATAACCATGTTTGAGGGACATTTGCTTGAAAGTTGAAACAAAATTTGTGTAGCAAGCTTTCTTCACTGATATTAGCAGTACCATAACATTGCTGATTCTAAAATGGAAAATGCTTAGTATTTTTGACAGCATTTGCATGAAAATTTTCTTTGAAATTTATCCAATCACACATGTCACATACTATTTTTACCCACATTTCTTGTGTGTATATAGTGTTGATCCTATTTTTACATAGCAGATTTTGTAAGAAATCTTTTGTATGAACCAGGTGACTTACTATTTAATGGACAAGATCAATTATCGACTTGCTGGGTGGAAAGGTAAAATTGCTTAGCTCTGCAGGTATAGTAACTGGCTAAACATGGTGCTTCCAACAAAAACATCTTCAAAATTTGGATCGAAAATCCTCAACTGGCCCAACGCATGCTCGTTTATCCTACAACACCAAATTATTTTTTCACTATTGTTGAAGAGTTTTTTTTTATAATAACATCAACAAATCACGTGAATAACTCTATAAATTTTCTCTAAAAAAAAACTATAAATTTTCCCCTAAAAAAGAAACTATAAATTTTGAAGGTAAGAATAGAAACAAATTATGATCTTTTTGCATGATTAATGGAAATTAAAATATATAAAATTGTTTGATAGGTTGGTTCACCAACCCATTAGAAAAGAGACGAAGTGACATTTTAAACTCAACTACTTAAGAGTCCGTTTGTTATAGTTTATTTAAGAAAAAAAATTACTTTAAGAAAATCACTTTTAAGAGTATTGATTGCATTTGTTTTAGTTTTTTTAAAAATCAAAATTAGAAATAAATTAAAATGAGAAGTTGTTAAGAATAACTTCTAAGAAAATAATTTTTTTCTAGAATCCAGAGGATTAACACACACACACACACAAAAAAAGCCAAAAATCAAACTTCACCAAAGATAACTCATACATAACTTGACTTTCCATGTTTGACTGAAGGGAATGGATTTTACTTAAATGTAGGCTTTTATGAGAGATGAATCGTAATCATTATTATAAATTTAGGATTTGGATTTCATGTAGTAAAATATCAGACGCACTTTACTGATCTTGGTTGTCCAATCTATGTTAGAGCTTAATATTATTTAAAGACAATTGAACGATGATAATTTAACCCTCTTCACATCCATTACCCAACACAACTTTAAAATGCATAGCTTCCTCGTATATACATACACTCAACGGTGACTGTACACACTAGTTTCAATAAACATACAACACCTACTGTAAAAAACTGTTGTATAGAAATATTATGGCTATGCTCTAATGGACTATACACCAATAATCCCTTCCCCCAAAAAAAAAATGAAAAAAGAAATGAATTGCAAAAAAAAAAATTATACAAATCTATAATTATCAAAAATTAATCATCAGGGCGTTGAATCTCACCCATCATGATTCTGTTACTGGAGACCTTGAAACCAAGAAGAGAAGGATCTATCTGCTTCCCTTTCTTTCCCTTCTTCTTACCACCTCGCCCTGCTTGACCACCATCAGCTGGCTCAGCTGCAGCTCCACTGGTTTGATGCACATCCGCCTCAGGAAGAACGGGCTTTTTAAGCATATCTATAAATGATGCTTCTGACATAGCACCTTCACTGAAAGATGAAGATCTAAACCGAGCCTCTTTCTTCCCAGCAGCTTGAGCATCAGTCATGCTGGTAGCTGACAGATTTCCAGAGGGTTCTCGCCTCCCTACTATCACAACAATTTTATAATTCACCAACTGCTAAGATTTTAACAGAAAAAAGGTAAAGCAGACAATTCAAAAATTGCATACCTTCGCTAGATGCAAGGTTTAATAATTGGTTCTGACTGACATGAGGTACAGATGGTTGGTCTGACTGGACGTCTGGGGATGACAAAACACGAGACACATGAGGGCGCTTATGGAAAGCATTATCAAACCCTTTTGTTGAAGGAGGAATCCTGTAAATAAAACACAGTAAATATATATCAGTTGATGACAAATGCCAGCAACACTCCATTCGACAAAAACTTTTTCAATAAGTCTATTTCTTTAAAATTGATACACTAAAAGTGGGGGAAAATCAAGACAAAATGACTTTTTAAAAACTCAACCAATCATAAAAATGTGTGGTTTGAAGGACCAAAAGCCTCTTAGATTATACAAAACATAATGATCAAATCTGTAGAAAATTATCACAGAACAAATGCTTTGAAGGGTCATCTTAACAGAACAAATGCTTTGAAGGGCCTACATTAGTTTTTACTTAAATTTTTTGAAGAATTTAATGAATTCTTCTCAGATGCATTCAGAAAGTGAAGGATGTTGATTTACAAAGTCCAAACTGCATCAGTTATGAACAGAGGAAAGTTTGTTGTGGACAATACATAAGGTTCGCAAAATAAAAAGCTAACTGCTGCACTGACTAATCTGCAAACTATTAATCTGAATAATAACTATTAATTGTCCGTCTAATCTGCAAACTTATGCAAAGACTACTGCTAAAAGTGCAATAGAAATACAACAACCAAATATAAATAAACAACATAATTAGAAGGAAAAAAAAAATAATGCATCATATAAACTATAAAAGTAGGCAAGTCTAGAGCAATTCTTAAACATCATCCAGATAAGTGTTGCTTAGATAACCATTTTTTGTTGAAAAAGTAAGGTGTGCCAAAAAAAGTGTTACCTGTCACTAGAAACCTCATCTCCACGTGAGCTATTCAAACTCATCTCACGACCAAAAGAGCCGCCATCACCACCTGCAGAGTCTCATTCATTATATTCTACCATTATATAGCAACACAAAGTAATGAAGGATAGCAGTTATATGGAGTATTACCTGCACTGCTTAGCGAGCTATGTCTACTATGAGCAATAGAAGGCATTTCCATGGATGGCATGGGGTTTTCCACATGTTCTGACAAGTCTGACATCCCAGGAACAAACTTTCCCATTGTGCCCATAAATTCATGTCTGTGTCCCTTATTGGTATCCAACTCAAGCAAGTCTTTCTCCATAGATGATTTACCAATCTGAAAAGGAATTCTATAATTGGGATGCAAAGTATCCTTATTTGTAGATAACATTGATTGTTCTTCAAGTAATGAACCAGATCTCGACCGAAGAGGCACTCTTTCAGTATTCCCTAGATTTTTGTAATGCTCGTTCATATGTATGTTGGTTAAATGATCATGCATTAGCGCACTGGAATTTGCACTCTGAGTCCTCTCTAGAAATGGATCATTCATATGGGCTTGCTGATCTGGAGGAAGCTCAAAAGGATGAAGTAACGTGCTAGCCTCTGGAACATGCCAAGATTTATCATGACTTCTTGACGAAAGGGGATGGTTCCACTTATCAACAGTTGGTGATTGTGTAGATTGAAGACCCAGTTTCTGATGAAGAAGGTCCACAAATCCTCGTCCTGAACTCTCTTCATGACCTACAGCAGACGCAGATATGTTCAGATCTGCTGATGTGATATTATCCCCCAACTCTCTTCTCTGCCTCATAGCTTCAAGATGTTGAAGCTGCAACCGTGGATCAATCCAGTTATTATCCACATGGCCATTGTTCCCAGAGAGGGAATGGTGACCAAATAGATCATCAGATGATTGTAGGTTGTGGTGAGAAGACAAAGGACCCAGTTGATCTGATGGGTGCATGAAGCGACGGCGTTCTAATAATTCCCTTCCTTGCCCAGAAACAGGCGAAGACCTCTCGAACATCATAGAACTAGGATCATAGAACCCTCTTTGGTTCTGCTCAAGATGATTCCTTCCCAGGAAATTTAATTGCTCCTCTTGAGCCGCCGCAAGCATCTGCTGTTGTTTGTGGATTTCTGAAACATTAAATCCAGCAGAATGACCCAGTTGGTGGTTTGATGGATTTCTTACTAACTGTCCAGTTTCATTAATTGGTCGTGACCTACCAAAATGCCTTTCTCCGTCCAGCCCTAACTGCTGTCTAAGAGCCAAAGATAACTGCTGAGCTTGCAACTGGTCTTGCTGAAAACGAAGTTGTTGGTCTGAGGGCAATATATTTCCATGTCTTGCTTGCAACAAGAGCTCTGACAAATCAGCTTGCCTTCCTTGCGCAGCATTGAGACCTATGTTTGCTTGGATAAACTGCTCCATTGATGGATCAAGGTGGCCTAAATGTGAATTCTGCTGCAAGTCATGCAGATATCTCCGCAATTGTACCTGATCTAGCAAGTTATCCCTAGAAGGATCGTGTTTTGACTGTCCAAAATTTGGATCAGACATCTGCTGATGCATCAACTGCTCAAGAAGCAACTGCTGAACTTGAGACTGTTGCTGGGGCTGTAGTTTCAATTGTTGAAGTAGTTGTTGATGGTGCATATCTTGCTGTTGAATCTCAAGCTGGCGTTGTTGAGCCTGCAGTTCGAAAAGACGTTCGAAATCTGACCCAGGATTCTGCATCATTTGTTGGATGCCAGATTTATTGCTTTGAGATGGAGAGAAACCAGGAAATCTATCTAAATCCGACCCATTAAGATATCCAGGGAAATGACTATTAGTCTGCTGCTGAAGTCGTTCAGCCTGCTGCTGCTGAAGTCGTTCAGCCTGCTGCTGCTGAAGACGTTCAGCCTGCTGCTGCTGAAGTCGTTCTGCCTGCTGCTGTTGAAGTCGCTCCGCCTGCTGCTGCTGAAGGCGTTCCTTCTGCAGCTTCTGCAACATAAGGTGATCTGCCACATCAAAATTATTAAAGTTTGGTCCAATCCGAGACAAAAACTGATCTTCCAGTGAACCTACACGCTGATTAGGATTATAATGCCTATTTATCCCATATTCGTCAGTCCAGGTATCCCTGAAAGAAGACTGATTAACCAAGCCACCCATAGAGCTTTGATCAGGAAAAGGAGCATCTCTATCAGTTAGTGGATCAGTAAAATGACTCTGGTCACCCAATCTCAAAGAATTGTTGGAGGATTGTGCACGCCTTAACTGAGATCCATCTCTGAGTTCAGACATCAATAAACCAAAGGGATGCAACTTATCAGCCTCGCTATTATGAGTGTCACTCCCAATAGCTTCATTTGCAACAGGTTTTCCTGTATGATGGGAATATGCAGCATTGGCATCCACAGGCCTCATCAAAGGGTTGCCATTGTTGCTTCCAGCCAACTTTGATATTGTGGTACCTACAAATAAACAAATAATTAAGCATAAAGTAGAAATGATGTACACATAACAAATAAAAACATAAAAATTAAGGTCATTTAATTGTGATTTGAATAGTGAGTAGGAAGAAATTTACTGCATCGCAAATTAAATCTTACTAGCCAGTGGCCATGCAATATTAATAGAAACATGGCTTTTTTTTTAAGAAAAAACTGGTGACGACATAAGCAATAATAAACAAGCTGACACACCATAAATGAACTTCAAAGCAAAACATAAGTAGATGATAATAATAAAATGAGAAAACAATTACTTACCCTCATCTTGTGCAACAATATTATTGAAGTACTGCTCATCAGAGAACTTGATTTCAGGGTGATAACTTCGATTAGGTGTTTGGGACGGAATACCAACACTGGATGTAGAACCGGGTCGGGATGAAGACCATGGTTGATCGTCAGCAAAAGAAGACCCATTATAGTCAAATGAATTTACATCAACTTTTAGGTTTCTTCCAATGGCATCAGATGGTTCTGACTGATTAACCATGTTACTATCAGAACCTAACCCTGTGTTGGCTCTCAGATGAGGCATAATGTCACCAAGTTCTTGAAAAGGAGATCCTTCTGGGGCATCTGATGAGCGAACAGGCAAGTCGATCCCAAAAAAACCTTGTTCAAACCACAAAATGATGTCAATCCCAAGAAAGGGTCCTTGAATCATCCCTTGAGGGTCCAGATAGCATAAACTCAGCTCCTCAGGAGCAGCAACATTTTCAGATGGATATTTCTTCTCATTGTTATGTTGATTAATGCTTGGACTTTGCCGCAGAGATGAAAAATCAAAGAGAGAGCGGGAATCATCAGGAAGGCTTTTATTAATTTCTGAAGCCAATGACTTGATCCCATCCTGATTAGCATGTTCCTCAAAAGCAGAAAGTTGTCCCTGATGGTAAGCAAAAGCCTCTGATTCGGCAGCCTTGTTTCTAGGAATAATCTCATCTTTCCAATGCATGCCCATAGTTGGCACATGTTTCTGCTTGCCTTCTTGAAAATTTGCAGCTTCTGAAAATGAATCATCACAAGTATAGAAAATTTAATTTTCTGTTCAACTGAATAGAGCAACATAAATAAAGAATATTATGTTCTTACCCTCAGCTGCATTTGTAAATGAACCACCAGCAGTTGATGCTGATTCAATAAAAGTTTGATCAGATTCATTTAAGATTTCGTTTCCTGATATAACCTTTCCACCACTACTGATTGAAAGTTGTTTTCCTTCACTTAAAGCACCAGAACCTGGAATAAGCCAAGGGGACAGATCAGACGGGAAAAAGTAGACAAGTTCACATGAACAAATAAAAATACATGCAAGATGTATCACCAGAAATATCACCAATTGCCCCTCCATCCTTTCCTCTAGAGTAGCCTGAGACTTCACTGCTAGTAATTTTTCCCTTCCATATATCTTTAAGGACAGCCTGAAAGGAAGATGCAAAACTAAATAAGAATGCCATAGAGCAAGTGACCGTTGAAGAATATATACGAACAAAACATCACACATCACATCAATGAGGCATAATAAAACTGTTTCTTCATCTTTTATATTCTACATACCTCCTCCTCATCTGCAGGAGCAACAAATGCTAATGGTTCTACCAAATCAATTTGAGTTATCGGCGACGTTTGTTCCACCTCAGAAGGCATACTCACAAAAGTTGGATCGCCCTTTTGCTTACGATATATGTCAAGAAGCTTACCCCTTGGGTAGCAATATGAATCAGCACCAAGGCTAGGCTTCCCCAGTATAGTTTTATTAGTATCCATAAGTATAGATCCAACACTAGAGCCTATGGGAGGCCTTCCAATTTGAAGGTTTCCATTGAAATTTGCCCTTCCTCTTCCTGGTGAAAATCGCACATTGGAGCTCTCTGTACGTCCTTTCTCCAGCCCAAATCCAGGTGCAGCACGGTATGTGGCCACACCAGCTGCTTGAGATTCCAAGCGATGTCGTGGCCTCCATTTATCACGGGAATCAGTGTCACGATCAGAAACTGCACGGTTGCTAGCACCAGTAGATTGTTTTTCTGCATGGCCATCTTCCTTCTCCACATCATTCCTTTTCTCACTTCGAGCATCCTTTTCTTTTTCTTCAGGACCCCATCTTGATGACCACTTATTCTCTCTCCGAGAGTCATTTCCAGAACCACGGCTATCGTTCCAACGATCAGCAGGCAAGGACCTATTCTCCGAGGTTGAGGTGTTCTCCAAACGACGATCTTCTTTTCTACGATCCCTTCTCCCGAGCAAACTTGTTTCTCTCTCCTCTTCGCGCCATCTTCGACTGATCTCAACATCGGGAGTAGTCTTTCTCCAATCTTTCTTGTCCAAAGACCCCTCCAAACGCCAATTGTCCTTCAGTACAGGATCAGTGGAATTCACCTGAGACAGGCAACAAAATATATGGATATCCTATCACTATGCCATGATCACAAAAAACCATAAAATCAAAAAGATAAAAAAATAAAATATATGGATATCCTATCACTTATCAGCATTACATTAGACTTCACAACAAAAGAACCACTCAGACTTAAAAACAAGAACATGCATAACCTATTTCGAGTAGTAATGTGACTAATCACCAGAATATGTATGAATAGGCAAAAGAAACAGCAGAGCTCCAATGGACACACCGGATCTCTTGTTTTGTAATTTCATTTTTGCATTATAAAATTTCATTCCTTACAAATATAACTTACAAAATGGCTTTTGTTATGCTAATTGAGCACGCAAATCATCATTAGCAGTTTTAGGAAAATGCTAGCCTATTTTTAGAGGCACTGGAATGAAGAATTAAAATGGAAAAACTTAATTAAAAAGTGTAGCTTTAGTGTTACTTTGATTGTTGTACTTGTTAATAATATATTGTTTAATTGCTTAACCAATTCCCTAAGGGGACTCCTTGGAAGGACGATAATTTTAACAAAAATCCCATTATGACACATTGTCACTGCTTTGAATTATAACAATAGCCTCCTTGATAAATTGCAAACAAAAATCACAATATTAAACTGCAAATAATACTCAAACAGGGTTAGTGTCCTATGACTTTCTATTCTATCACTTGCTTCAAAAAAGATGAATGCATTATTGTAAAATTGAAACACCAAATAAGATTATGAGCACAGGAATATCATCAGAACCATGTGAAAGACTACCATCTCCAGAAAAATAAAGAAAAGCCAGAGCACACTTCAAAGAGAAGATGAATGCATTATTGTAACATACACCAAATAAGATAATGAGCACATGAATATCATCAAAACCATGTTAAATACTACACTCTCTAGAATAATAAATAGCAACAGAGCGCCCAAACAGACATATTGATTGATTTATTCAAAAGTAAACAAACACTGTGAGAATGCAAGCGTAAAAAGTGGAGAGTTACATACCCCCACTGGATTGCCAGTTGGCTTTGCATCAACAGGTTTGGAATAAAGCCACTGTGGGGATAACGGTATGCTGCTGTCAGATGACACTTGATCTGAAAATAAAAACAGTTTCATCAACTAACAGTCACAATATACGCAAAAATGAGGAAAATCGAACTAAATTTTAGTTTCAACTTTGTTTCTATACAGCGTTGATTAGTTCAAATTCCACTATGCAGTGCTATAGCACGGTTGTATCTGCTATTTCACAGTAATTTGTACCACATAGCATATCACAGAACAACCGCAGTTTGTTCAAAATCTGCTATGCAATAGCCGCTATTTTGTAATAACAATGTTTTATACACACAAACAAACTACCTTTCGAATCATCGAGTAGTGTTGCAAGGCCTTTCTCCCCATGTCCTCCAGATGCTTCATCTAACACAACCAAAAAGCAATCAAATAGCCACAACGCGATAAAGATTAGTATTCAATTAAAAAATATCTAAAATATCAAAAGATAATTCATTTAGAAAAAAAATCGAAATATCAACAAATGTTTCGTTTCTTCTTACAACCTGTAAAGTGAACTATTTCACATGAATGTTGAGCGAAATCATTATCCTGAACTAATTACAATTAAACTACATTAAATCAAAATTTAAATAAATAAATAAATAAACAACAACACGTAAATCAAATCAAATCAATTTAACCTTAAAATATTATTCACTAAACTTCAAAAATTCAAAATATAATGACAATTTCAGATTCAGATTAACAACAATAAACTGAACTTCACACTATTCATCAAAACAAAATAGAGTTCAAAAATCACACTGACTAAAGCATTAACAAAAAAACTACTAAACAAAAATAGATCAACCTTCAAATCGAAACTAAAGTCAACCTAAAAAATTAATCAAAAAATACGAACAAGCATTCATTGAATTAACACGTTAAACAAATCAGAAATCACGAATTCAGATTCAAAACAGATCCATACAAAGCAAGTAAGTAACAATTACGAAACAATTACGAAACCCTAAAAAAACGAATTGAATCACGAAATTGATTGAAATAGGAATTAGAATGGATCGAACGAATCGAATTGAATTTACCTTTGAGAGAAGAGTGCGACGAATCGGTGAGTTTGGATGAGAAGAGATCGTCGGGGAGATTCATTTTGGTGCCGTCGCTCATCGCCATGTGAAGAAGATTGAGATCGGAAATCGAAACGAAATTAGGGATTTGAAATCGTTGAGCGATGAATGCGAATGCGAGAGATAGAGAGAGAAAGAAAGGGTAGGGTTTGTGAAACGAAGAGAGGGTTTGTTTGTATAAGAAGAGAGAGAGAGAGATAGAACGAATGCGAAGAAGAGGAGACTCAGAAAGAAGAGAGAGAATAGAATAGAAGGGTTTGGGGGCTGAGAGGGTGTGTTTGTAAAACATTCAGGAACAACCACGAGACACTGTGATATAATGTTTATTTTTTTTATTTATTTTTTGAAAAAATTAAATATTTGTTCATGATATTTTCATTTTTTTCATAGTCAAAAAAATGTAATTTTTTTGGGTCAAAGAAATTATATTTTTTTTGGTTTGTTTAATGGTGCTTAGGTCTATATTAATATTTTGAAAACAATTTGTTAATATTTTTTTGTAAGGATAGCTTAATTGATAGGGAGAGACGGTATAATATGTATGATTGTTATTTGAATCTCAGATGTATTACTTATTCGTTTAGAGATGTGAATTTCCAACCAATAAGTTACTTAACAAAAAATCGCGTCGAATTACCAACAATGAATAGTTATACGTGGTAAGGGATTTGAACCGGTAAGCAAGTTGTCATGGTGATATTAACTTCTAGGTACAAAGAAATTTTAGTTGAAAGAGAGAAACCATCTTATATATCCTAAAAAAGTACGAACAAATGTTAGTCACTACTAAACAACAGTGAGAATTTCATATATATATATATATATATATATATATATATATATATATATATATATATATAGCATGATAACCAACCCAAATTCTTTTTGGTTTATAGAGTTTGCTTTTTTGGTGTAAAGGTTGTTTAAAATGTTAATCAATTGTAAAAATATTTGAGTTTAATCGTAATTCTTTTTGGGTTAAATATGTTTTTGGTCCTTGTAAATATACCAACTTTTTATTTTAGTCTCTATAAAACTTTCATTCACCTTTTAGTTCCTATGAAATTTTCAATCACTACTTTTGGTCGCTATTAAGTTAATTTTTGTATTTTTTTAATAAATTGTGCAGAAATGTGTAGAATATTGTACAAAATATAAATTAAATATGCATTTTTAACCACCAAAAATATAAAAATTCATATTTTATTCAAGTTTTGTTAAAAAAATCTAATTTTTTTTAGAGATTCTTATAACATTATAATTTTTTCTACAAAATTGTATTTCAAAATATGAAGTCTACATATGAGTTTACTTTAAAGGATGGACCAAAAGTGAAGATAGAAAACTTTTTGGGGACTAAAAGTTGAAAAAAACAAATTAGAGTTGACTAAAACAAAAAGTTAACATATTTATAAGGATCAAAAACATATTTAACCCTTTTTTTTATAGGTACGAAATTAGTCTTAAACAACAATGAATACTTTCTATTTGTAGCATAGTAACCAAAAAAAAAGGGTTAATATGTCTTTACCCCCCTGTAATATAGGCGAGTTTCGGTTTTCCCCCCTGTAAAAAAAAAAGTTTAGATTCTGTCCCTGAAATATGAAGATTCTTTCGAAAACACCCCTGATCCCATTTGGCACACGCCTGACGCTGACGTGGCATTACGTGGCGCGCCACTGTGTATTTATTTTAGTTTTTATTTTTTTCTCGCCTGACACATGTTTATTTATGTAACACATCACTATTTCCCCTTTTTTAATTAAAATCATTTTAATCATTTAAAACAAAAACATTAAAATTTCAAAATCTTTTAAAATCAAAAATCAGAGAACCCTATTTGAAAAGCAAAGCATTCAGATCCAATTCTTCATCTTCCAAAAAACGCGATTCCTTCTTCTTCTCCATTTTCGTACTGCTCTTCTTCTGCAATTTCGTTTTCGAATTCACTTCCCAATTTATTCCTCATTGCAATTCCTTCTTCTTATCCTTCATTTTTATTTTTTAGGGTTTGACATGGCTGGAAGCAAAGCATCCTCAATTGGGAACTCAGATGGAAGAAAAGCACCCAAATGTGGGTGCAACAGGCTTATGCGATTGTGGGTATCAAACACAGATGAAAACCCAAAGAGGGAATTTTGGAGATGCTGTAATTTTTGGAAGG